>ERZ1024347.1-NODE-1-length-104227-cov-89.345131_pt1 | contig 104227 bp, 155 predicted proteins | sample MGYA00520790_ERZ1024347 | MGnify/ENA primary metagenome ERZ1024347 (study PRJEB33242, sample SAMEA3444256) | Homo sapiens | biome: Host associated; feature: Gastrointestinal tract; material: Stool | place: Uganda | collected 2011-01-01 ...
ATAAAAGTGAAGTCATTTTTGTTAAACTTTTAAGTTATTTTTAATTTTCCTACGAGTGCGGCTTAAAGCAGCTTTTATAGTGCCTGTAGGAATTTTCAGCACTTTGCTAATTTCATCAACTGTAAGATCTTCTACATAAAATAAATTAAAAATCTTCTGTGTCTTCTTTGGGAGTTTTTCAAATTCCTTTAGAAGAGATTCGTACTCAAGAAGATTGACAAGATCCTCTTCTTCCGAAGAATTAGTTAATTCAACAGGTAGTCGGCCTGAATCTTCTCCTAATTCCATTGATTTTTCCTTTACTTTTCGTAGATAATCTATAGCTGTTCGGTTAGCTATAATTCTCAGCCATCCGCCAAAAGACGAATAATCTGTGAATGTCGAGAGTTTTTGGTGAACCTTAAGAAATACAACATTTGTAAGATCTTTAGCTTCATCCATGTCATTCACGTAACAAAAGAGCACGTTGTCAACAAACTCTTTGTAACGGTTAAACAATTTATTAAACGCTAGCTCATTTCCCTTTTGAGCTTCTTTTATGGTCTCAATCTCAGATTGAGTGATACGCTGATACTCCATATTGTGGGGTAGGGGAGATCTCTCTCACCCTACTCCTGATAAAACGGAAGATCATATACCATCTTTTGACGGTACAGTGACCAAACGTTGTTGACGAAATTGTTAAAAAGGATTATTTTCAAATCCTTTCCTCCGGTTTTCATTTCTACTTTTTCAAGTAGTCCTGAACCGATACGCATACGAGTTGTAAGTGTTTTGAACTTCATAGGGTTGCTAAGGACTATCGTTTTCATAATCCAGTCGCCAACTCTACGCAATTGTTCATTACAACAGTATTCATATATACAATTTTCGTCTAGGCTGTCTCCTGCACAGAATATGTGCGCTTCATAAGTAAAGCCTTTTTTGAGGCGGTTATGAAACCAGTTAATCACATTTTCTATACCTTCTTCTTTGCAGCCTAACAGACTAGCTCTGTAAATTAGCATTTTAGGGAAATACTCCATTTTTTATTTTGTTTAATTAAATGTTTTCTTAATAAACTTAGAGAAGTCTTCAAAATATTCATCTAGAAAACTAGCTTTTTCTGATAATGCGTTATCAAATAAAGCCATATTACCACATTTACATGATATGTTATAATAGTTTTCTAGGTATTTGTAGTTCTCTTGGAACCATACTACCCAGCTATTAACCCATATCCAAAATGCTCGTTCTCCAGAGTTAAATGTTTTGTTGATACCATCCAAATTTATAGAGTCTGCAAAATTAAAATTTTGAGACCCCTCATGTATTCCAAGAGCTTTTCTTAATGATGCATTCTTTTCATCTGTTCGAGGTGTTCCTCTTCCAGTGTTATAGATTGCTACATTTTCTTGGTATACACGGTCTATCCATCGCGTCTTTACAGCATATTTAATCCTTTCGTGTGGCTTCTTACCTATATTAGATAATCTGCCAAACTCTGTACACCATTTAAACGCGAGGTTGACGACATGAGGACACCTGTCCTTTATCATCGCTTTATATCCCTTTGTCATAACTAATAGGAAGAAGCTGGGGAATCGAACCCCAAACTGAACAGTAGTTCCAACTTCTTCTTCTCTCCACTTTGGTAGGAAACACCTAGACTAAACTTACGCTACGTTAGTATAGTCTACAATGTTATTTACATTGCCATTTAATTTATAGTATAGTGCTTAATGTATTTATCTCCTCTGTCTGTCAAAACCAAACACGCCCTTATAAGCAGTTTTGTAACTTGCTTGGGTTAGTTCTAGTACTTATCACTTGATAAGTTCGAGTGCACCTTTGCGGGAGGTGTGGACGTGAGCGGAGTCGAACCGCTGTCCAAACAGATTATTTCATACACACTTTACATTCTTGTAAATGTTCCGATGATCAGTCAGAACATTCGATTTAAGCCACTTCAGAGTCGTTCTAAGGCGCTTTCGGCAGCATCGTGGTTAATTACTCCACTTATCTCCTACGGCGCCTCAGAACGCATTAAAACATGGCTAAAAATATATAGGAATCCTCATGATACGAAGATACTTAGAGGGCTATATTCAGCATTTTTGATATATTTTGCAGGGTTCTGGTAAATACATATCTTCTTTACCTGAGCCTCCCCGATACAACGATACGCACAAAACATATTGTTTGATCTACTGTCCCAATTTACTGTGTGGGTTCACATTTCTTCTTCCCATCGTGATACGAAGATACTTGATGAGAATGTTAATTCATTCTAAGATTCCTTCTCTACACTGTCCCTCGGGATCTCTAGTACCTGAGAATCTATGTACGTGATACGAAGATACTTGTACTAGAAGAAGAATTAGAAGCGATCGAATTGATAGTTGGCATAATACCAGCTGTTAGGATACTTGGTGCGCAACTCACGGTCGTGCTTCTCGTATTCCTGGTTCAATTCATTCATCTGCTTACGCTGATCCTCATCGATCTTCTGCGAAAGGTCACGGAACTGATTTGGCGTAATCTTCTGATCGTCAGGAACGACGGTACCATTCTCGTCCTTGCCCAGAAGACGGGCCAACAAATCTGTACGCTTCTTCAGAATATCAAGAGTGATCTTTGCCTTCGCACGGTCCTTACGGACATTGAGAAGCTCCTTAATACGGAAATAGTCAGCACACTTGACGATTTCTTTGACCTGGGAGATCTTACGCTTCTCCTCATCCTGACGGATCTCTTCTGCCGCCTTGTCTGCGATGTCTGTGACGAGGTTACCCTTCATCAACTTCTCTACTACGTTGTCTGCTGACACATTCTGCTGCTCTTTAGCAGCGCCTTTTGTTTCTGCTTTTGCCATTTTGATAATGTTTTAAATGTTTGTAAATAAAATTAATTAACATATTGTTACTTCGCCTACACTCCATGACGGATTCTCAACGAATGTTTCACCATTGTTATTTATGGTAATGTCACATGGAGCCATATGGGCACAGTTAGCTAAACTAATGAGCACAGGCCTAGCTTTTTTAGCCTGATTTACACTATAGTATTTAGACTCAAAAATCAATTTCTTGACCGTCTTGCCCTTTACTTTTTCGGTAACGTATATCGGAATCTTCCACATAGTCCAAAGGATTTAGCTTGTTTTTTAACTTGTCACGCTTATATGCCTTTGCTTTGGCTTCTGCATGACGTTGATGATACACTTTCTTAGTATTACGCTGTGTTCTGCACATAATTACATGTTACTTTGAACCGTTTTCACTACATAGATAACATCGGTAGAAATACCGTAAGAATCACGCATTCTCTTACTTATGCCACCAGATATAACCTTAATAGCATTCATAAGAGCTTCGTTGTCGAGCTCATTAGTTACAGCCTCTGACAATGCGAGCAGCAACTTCATCTTGGAGTCGAAATACTTGCCAAATCTTTTTTTCACGTAGATACATGCAGATTCTACCACAGAAAGTTCTGTAGCATTCTTAGTTTCTGCATGATTGATAATAACAGAATTAACTTCTGTTTCATCCATTGTGGCTGCATGCACATCCTCAATATTGGGTTTTACAATCTTTAGCTGTGAAGCTACAGCCCCAACTTCTGATGCACTCAAACTAGCACCCTCATAAGAGATAATAATGTACCGCTTCATAGCTAATCCTCCTTTGTCATTATGTTTGTACTGGAGGACTGCACTAGCTGCACATGCTTACCGTCGATAATGGTGTCAACGACTTCCGTGTTTGGAATATCAGGAGGAGTAATAGCACCGCATTGATCCCGTTTATCAGGAAGATTCAGATACACATGCTTATTCATCTCGAACTCATGAGATATACTTCTCTTGTTTATTGGTTCTCCAGATTTCTCTAAGACCGATACCACATCACGCATAACCTTTTCAGGTATGCTGAAGAACACAGAATCCTGGTGTCTCCATTGGCCTTCAGCTTTCTGATACACTAATGCATCAGAATAGTTGGCGAATGTAGGATTATCAGTCTCCTGCATCATCTTTGACACCATGAGCGAATCATCATGTCTGATTTCACTCTTAGTTTTCTTCATGTAGTCACATGACGATACTGTGACGGCTACAATAAGCATGATTAAGCACATGCTAAGCTTTTCGAATAATCTCTTCATTTTGATAATTTATTAGAGATTTAACAAATGTTAACTATCCGGGTTTTAAAGATTCACGGAATCATCTATTGTGGACCAGCTAGGGTTTGAACCTAGGACCTCCAGATTATGAGTCTGTTGCTCTAACCAGCTGAGCTACAAGTCCAAATATGGGCGATTTTCACTGGTTATATTTAAACCATTCCATTGTCTCCTACTATCTAACGTTCTTTCTCTTTCTAACCCAAATGATTAATTTTAAGGTAATTACGCTATTTAATAGAGTCATAGGGAGTTGTTTGGTACCCATTTGTGATTTTATACAGACTTGAACTGTTATGTAGGCCTCTAACCTAATAAATCTCGGGGACGGTATAACCCGCCCCCTTGAAATGCAACTTAATTGAATTTTTCCGTCCAATACGATATAAAATATATAATACTGGAGAACAAGATTACTATCAACATGATAACTATTATTGCTAGCGAAAAAGCGCTTACATTAATTGTGCTACCTATGTTAGATAGTATATCAAACAACGGGAACGCTGAAATAATTATTAACACTATTGCTATGAATAGCTCTACATACTCTCTTTTCATAGATATAATGCTATTTCTGATACCTCATCATAGTCGTCTTCACTTACGAACCATGAATCGTTATCTGTTGTTAAATAACTCTTTCTTGATCCCAAATCCACATCTTCTAATGATAATACACACATATCATCAGGATTTGCAGATTCGTAGTTCTTTAAAACTACATTTACACTGCTACAATGCGATTTAAGTTTACGCAATGAAGCATGATGACGTCTAACTTCTAATTCTTCGTCAGACATTTGTCCGTTTTTTCTACGTTTTGTCATAATTAAGGACTAATAAAAATTATTCCGTCTTCAATGCATGATAGTGGCTCTTTGTTTAAATCCTTTGAATCTTTTACTCTTGGACAAGAAAAAGGATTATTAAAGATGCACCCATTGCAATTGTATCGACGTTTAGCCCTAACAATAATGCCATTTACGCTGTATATCCTGCCAGGACTAAGTTTTTTACTCATAGTTCACCAATTAATTGTAGCTTGTACATTGGTTGCTTAACTGGAACCATTTCGTATCCTTTACGAATTTCATCAACTTTTCGAAGTACTCTAAATACTTTTCCAAGTTGATATACTCTATGTATGGTCTCACCCTTGGTATAAGCTAGTATAAAACATACAAATCTTGATTGATTAGCATACAGCTTATCGTATACAGGTGATACGCTATGATAGAATGCACCAACGCCTTTCATTGCGTCGATTTTATCCATATCATCTTCACTAATCATAATCTTTGTTGTTTTTCCTTCTTTTTTCAGGCATTCTGACCTATATACATAGTCTTTTCTAGTTGATATATCTCTGACAGCTACGAATTTGCCGCCAGCGTAACATGTTACAACCATTAAGTCACCTACCATTGTGCCACTAGGCAATACTCGGCGTACTACGTCTCCTTTACTAAACTTCATTTGTGTACAAATTTAATTTTATAACGTACTATTGATGTAATTACACCATTTCTTAACCTAATGCCAAGTATAGGCTCAATAGAGAATTGCTTGCATGTGCTAATATAGTCAACAACACTCTTTGAGATTGGGATAATCTCTGAGAATCCTGCTGATTTATCAACATATACAGCTAGATACTTAACGGTTTTGCCGTTAGCACTTGGTTTCTGTACTATTTGCTTAATACATTCAACCTTGCATGCCATTGTGTCAATTACAGCCTTTTGCTGTGCATGACACTTCGATGTCAGGAGTAACAATATTATTACTACGACTATCGCTATAATTGGACCAGGGCTGTGATCCGGTTTTTCGTATAATTTTACAGCCATTTTTTATCATCTTAATTTTCAGTAATTTCACAGATGCATCCTTTGTCCTCAAGAGTGTTCTTGATTTTATCAATAAAAGGCTTATCGAAAGATTGAGTCAATAGTACTTTTCTACCATCGGCAGCTGAATCTACGGCACTTTTTGCGTTTTGTATAGATATATTCAACTGTTTTGATATTTCTTTTACTGTACTCAGTCTATTATTATTCTGTACAAAATTTAAGTACAGATAATAACTAGGACTTCTATTAGTTCTATCGGCTTCTTTACAAGCTTGCCTATTTATTTCCATAGATTGTACTACTCCGAACAATAGGTTGACATGAAATTTCAACTCTTTTTCGTCAGAACACTCTGATTGAAGTTTGACCTTTCCATCATTTTGGATAGTAATATTCAACATACTCAATGAATTGTCAAGAATTTAACATTTGTTTTGCCAGCTCCTGGAATATTTGAATGCTTGTTATTAATATAGCTATTCAAAATATTTTCCAAAGATTTGGCATTACATTTACTTAATCCGGAAGAGAGGATCATTGTAGATCCTCCCTCTTTAGCAACTACCTTGTAGTTAAGATATTCAGCATCAGGTTTCCCTTTTGCTGACTGTGGCTTAACCGCTTGGTTATGCGTCTTCGTGATTTTCTTCTTCTGGTTCATTGCACAAATGTAGGAATGGTTTACAATCCAGGCCGATGTTTTTAATGGCTGCAGGCTCGCTGAGTCTGTCTTCTGCAATCTCGCTAATTGCTTTGGCGATAAATGCAAGATGTCTCAAGTCATCAATGCTGTTGAACTTGCCGTCAACTTCAACTGTCACCTTGATGGTCTGCTCCTCTGTCACAGCGTCCAATTCAACATCAATAGATGTTAAGATTGGAACGTGTTTCTTGAACTTAGTCTCCACATAACTAGGAGCATCCAAATCAACATGATCTGGAGACAGCGTACGAGATACTGTTACAATTGTTCTGTTACCATCAGCACAAACTGCTGATCCAAGCTTTGGGTATGCTTCACCCATCAATTTCTTTAAAATGTTCATAATTTTGATAATTAAACATTATTTACTTGTATAGGACTACTTCTCACCTATACTTGAGTTTTGTGTTCCATCTGTAATTCGGTTTCCCTTTGGAGGCTTTGGACTCCCTACGGCTACATTAAACACTTAGGGTTGATGCAACTCAACCCTTATGCTTTTTAATTAATTCAAAATAGCACCAATGTAAGTTATGAAGACAATACTTACACCATTCTACTTGTTGATACAAATTTAAATTACACATGTAACAATCTGTAAAAGCAGATGTGTTTTTTCTAATTCTAAATACATCTTTACAAATTGTAATCAATTGTCCTGGTTTGTACTTTTTATGAATACCAGATGTCGTTTGTGAGCTCATACCTTACCATGATTTTCCGCTTTTAAACATAATACAATAAGTATAATACCAACCACTATTGCCCAAATGCCATAGAATAATATTTGCAGTATTAGACTTACCTTAAATAATAGATATCCTGATATCGCTATCACTGTAACTACACCTACTACAAACAGTATCATACCACATCCTAACATTGGGTTCGGGCCAGGTATACCTGTAACATCAATACCTTCTTCCATTACTCAGTTTCTAGCATATCAACTGCACTTTTGGCATTCAAGTAATCTGCACCATAATCTGTCTCAAGGTCTGTATCCATGAGGTCAAGATTACGTGTACCGTCGAGAGAGTCTAAAAGCGTCTCAGTACATTTATAATACTCTTTATACGCTTCAATCTTTTTCTCTGCTTTTTTGCCCTTACCTGTATGGTAGTTAGACATAAAGCAGGCACCAATAATACAACCTACTACAGCTCCTATTAATAAGAGGTTAAGGTTGTCCATAAAACCATGAATTTTGTTTTTGTCCATATTTATATATATTTTGATTAATAATCTATAAAAATGGTATATCTATTCTCACGAACCAATATACCTGCATGGAAATAAAACCTGTTGTGTAACTAAAAAATGATTTGATAAAAAGGTGTAGTGGTTACTGGACTCGAACCGTCGCTATGGTGCGCTTCATATAGCCAAGTACAATATCCATATAATGCATTTGTACATAGTATACCCTCTTACTTCAGTAAGTGTATAATAACCACTATCCGTCTCTCCGGATCGTCATAGAGATTAGGTCTACATTTGACAGTTTGCACCTTTTGCAAATAGGCTGTAGTTACCATATCTCAGTTCTACATGTAAACCTGTTTAATTAATTATCCTCTGTGTCCTACAAGCGACCCTCTTATAGCTTTGCAAGTACTATAAGCACGTGTTGTAGTGCATTGGCTTGGAACAATGACTGCCACATTACTGCCTACGATTTATCACGTTAGCGTAGGCGCTCCGTCATCCTTGTTTGTATACCGCATGAGATAACGGTTTAATACAACTATCTTCACAGATTATTGTATTATGAAGTCTAGAAAGATACTTACTAATAATGAATATCAGACTACACTATGATGCAATGTGTAGTTTCGTCTAGGTCTCATCAGTGATTATGTTATCCTCTCCCTAGCTGAGTTTAAATAAAAATGTACCACTATCTTCACAGACCATGGTACATAAAACAATCTACTATTTACCACTCTTGGCAAAAACCTCAATTGTGCAATCAACTGTATATGGGGTCTTTAATATCTATATCAAATTATAAATTACCTGTCTTTCCAGGTTGTCGCTTTCTTTCAAGTTGTCACCACTTTGTAAATCGCCAATGGTTGGCTGTACGATTATATCACCATATATTTATGTGCTCGGATAATCGCCACCTATGAAGCACAGTTGATTTAAACTACATTTAATCAACGTAAGATATTGATACTTTATTCCCATTCTTTTTACATGAGACACCAGCTGAGTTTAATGATTCAACAAATTTATCTGCTAAATCATCATTGTCAAACATCATATCACACCAAACTTTTTTATCAAATGGTATTGTTTTCATATTGATTATGTTTTATATTTCTATCTGTTCTATCTGAAATTTCACCTGTGTATCTTTCCGTCTCCAATCTCAGACAAGTTTTAAGCTAATGTCTGAGCGAAGCGAGTTACATTTATCAAAGAAGCAAGGTAGCGCCATGAGGACGCTACGATGCAAGTTAGAAGGATGCTGGAGGCACTGCCCCTGGAGCTGCTCCTGGTGCTCCTGGCTGTTGAATGCCTGGCTGTGCCGCATTAGGCTGTTGAGCTGGCTGTTGTGCAGCTGGTTGCTGTGTAGCCGTATTCGGCTGAGCTGTAGCTGCCGCCAATGGGTCTGGAGCTGGCTGTGTTGGCTGAGGTGCTGTGCTTCCTGCTTGTGTAGCTGGCTGGTTTGATACAGGTCTGAAGAACTGACGCTCAATAGAACGTACCCTTGAAACAGGGTCCCAGTTTTTGGCATAGTTTGGTGTGCCATCAACCTTTGGCTGCTCATTGATGAGAATACAGAACACAAGAACAGAGTCCATTGTCATAGGCTCACCTGTATTCTTATCCAAGCGAGGACTGCCATTATCGTCCAACAAATAACTCATACCGTGCTCAAGCTTCTGGCGTACAAAGATGCCATTCAAGAAGCGATAGCGTTCTGGTATTTGTTCTTCATTAGATGTTTGTGCCGTGCCACCATGAGCTGCGTCCAAGTATGGACGAATAGCCATGATTAAGCCATCAACACCAAACATAACAATGTTGGTATTCTCCTCGAAAACACAATCCTGGTTCTCAAGTGTACCAGCTACATAGAAATTACCTTCTTTTTGTCCTGGCTGTGGCTTAGCCTGCAGCACTGACATGTTAAATAAACGATACTTTGACATAATTATATATAATTAATGGTGAATAATCATTTATGAAGATAATAGCTAAAAAGCTATATATTAAGGAAGGAAGATAACATTAAGAGACGCTAAATGTATAAATATAGTGTCGTGGAGATTGTCTCACATTATCACACATCTGCAATCTCTCTCCTTCCCCTGCTAATAATCTAGAGGTGTTCTTTATGTTCCCACAAGCAAAGAATGGCAAACAAGAACAATAGGCTAATGCCTACTGTTCAAGTTTGTTTAATGAGTCAATAACAGCTGCCTTGTCTAGATAGTCAGCCATTGCATCACTCCCATCAGTATCAAATAACTGATTGTTGTCCATTACCTTGTCAGCTGCCTTAAGTGCATCATGTTGTGCATCAATGAGCTCAGTTTTAGTGTTGTAGTCATTATGTAACAACTTATACTGACCAAGTATGAAGTTCTTCCCATTCTCCTGACCAGTACAATAACCTGCAACAAAACCACAAACTAAAACAACAACGAATAAGATAATCCTACGAAATGTTTTCATAACTGTAAATATTTATTGATTAAACATAAGCTAAAGAATAAGAGAATACGCCATTAGAATGGCGATATTCTCTCTACAAACTGTCGATTATCAAAGTACTTGTCATATACGCCAAATGACACATCATATACGTCGTGCTCATATATAGCGTCTGAGAACACAAGTTCAAGATAATCAGCACGTGATAAGATATCACGTTCACGATCAATTGCATCAATTACATCAACAATTGAGTAATCAACCATATCACGTTGAATAGCGAACAACATGATAGCTACTAAACAGAATTTATCCATATTGATTATTTTTATTGTTACTAATAGTAAAGAATTGTTCTTTATGTTCCCGCGATTAGGATGACAATCTATCAGTGATGTCATTTAAGATGCCGGGGGTAGTCAGATCCCAAACGCGAGCCAGGGGAGGCAAATTATACTGTTTCGCGTTTGTATACATTTACAACAATTCGAAAAATCAAAAAAATATTTTTGTTTCGCCTTTCCGTACACACACAACAGTTTAAAAAAATAAAAAATAGAAAATAAAAAGCCGAGGTTATAAGCCCCGGCTAATAATACGAAATGTTCTATATACATCATTCATGAATTCTCTATTAAACATTAAGTATAGAGTTATTTCATACGCTTTATTTGTTACACACGGAAGATGTTTATTTTGCTCCATTAGCTATCTTTAATCTAATTGACAATATCTTCTTATTAGCGTCCTTGTCGTCCTTGATCAGCTTCTTTGCAACAGTTACATACTTAATGAACATTGCTACAGGGATTGCTAGCTTTATTCCGATAAGCGAAATAGCGGCCCATAGAGGTAAGAAGGCAAAACATGCGTACAACAATATTACCCAGAATGCCAATTTTAGCATGCTTACTGTAACACTTTTAGCATTCATGGCCTTTACTACCTTATCAAATATCTCTTTCTCCTCTTTGTTTAAATTCTTTTTAATATCAGATATATCTACTAACATATTTTAATCTCCTATTTTTAAAATCTCCACCATTTAATCCTGCTTGTAGTCTTCTTCTTTAATTCTTCTAGACATTCTTTGTACTTATTTTTCCAGTAGTTAACCCAGTCTTCCTGGCGTGCTAATTGCTGCTCTAACAGTTTTATTTGGGCATTTCTAGCCTCTAATGCGCTCTCATTAATTTCTAGATTACTATTCTGTACAAGCTTTTCGTAATCTTTTCTATCCAGGATTACATAATCTCTAAGCTGTCTGACTAATTGTACTAATTCCGTCTCCTTCGTCTCCATATATTAAGTCTAATATAATTTTAGTTGTTTCTGGACAGTCCGAGAACATCTTTATCATCTATTCTGCCATCCCCGAATACTTCTATGAATTTGTAGAACTCTCCTTTTTCATCAAGCTGCAGTGCTAATTGTAGTATCTGTTTCGTTGGAATCGCTTCCTCTCCCTGGTTCTCCAGTTCCTTCAGTAGTATCTGGTATGCGTCCCTCTGTGCTGGATCCATCTTCTCTTGTCTCTTCATCTTCTAAATCATTTAAAGCATCTACAACTTCAGCTTTGGTAGTCTTTGTTTTAGACTGCTCAATAAGCTTTTGTATAAGTTCGTCCTTATGAGGATTACCTTTTTGCTCATACATGCGCATAAGGATTGCTGTGGCATTTGCAAACTCTTTAGAGTTTTTGTCAAGTGTGTCTACAAGTTCCTCAAGTTCTTCGATTGAATAATTTCCTGGCTTATGCAAGAAGTTACCATCTTTATCGTATAAATTGCTATATTTACTAATCTTTCCCATTATTTTTACTATCTTTAAGTATTATCCAACATGTTGTAGTAGCTACTATTGGAAGTATCAAAAACATAAATATTATATCAAATGGATTCATCTTTATCTGGTTCGTAAAATCCTAATCTCCTACCGTTTCTCTCGGCCCTTTGTATTATTTCTGCCGCTCTTAAATATTCTTTATCTTTTGCAATTTCGCTCAGCATGGGCTACGTATTTTGTGCACTCTTCCTCTACAATTTCACCATCGTCATTATGTATTAAGTGAGTATATTTTGCTTTTGATCTGTTGAATTTAAACATTCTAAACGCTTTATCTCGCTCCTATTTATCATCATATCTATGAATATATTTCATCATTTGAGTAGCATTTACAGACCCTGCCACTCCTAGATTACATAGGTTTTTTATAAAGCTCATAGCCCCATCTTCGCCAAATTTATGCTTTAGCATACTATATTCCTTAAGGCTCTTCTAGAACCATTGATTATCAAGGTCATATATTGGTTCCTATTCTACAATGTATGCTATATTTACTGGTACCCCATGCACAAAGAAATACTTACACTATTCTGTACACGGTTTATTCTAGTATTGTAGAGATAAGAAGTCGGCATAATATAGTACAGCACTCATCTCAAACTAGTTCATTGTTTATTCGCTGTTTTATTTATACATTCGGCAAAATACCCAACTAAGTATGCATATGCCTCGTTTGTATCATCAGAGAGTTTTATATGACATGACTCAAGTATATCTACAGCCGCATGAAACGCTTCATGAGCAAAGGTATTTATATCGTCTGTAGTGTTATACAATTTGTTTATTACTATAATTTCACAGTCTTTATTAGTCGATTTATCATATGCCCCCATAATAGTATAAGCTGTATAAGGTGACCATTTATCATCTATTATAGATTGATCATCGTCTCTAAAGCCAAATCTTTTATCTACTACAGACTTATCTGCATTAAGTATAACAAACAAACTAAATCCGTATACCGTATTATATTCGTCTATTATACACTTTTTCTTCTTATCCATACTATTCTTATTAGTCTTACAATTATTATTAAGCTTATATATAGCTCTACTATAGTTGTATAGTCTTACATACTGTAATAGCTGTACTACTAAAGTAGATCTCCTAAAGAGAATATATAAGAGAAAGGGTTCTAGCTGACTAACCCCCTACTATCCCCCTAACGTAAAAAAGCTAAAAAAGTTGCATATCTGCAAGGAAAATACTGTTTTTACAAAATTTATATCAATTTTGCAACCTTTTTGAAAATTATTTCGTTATGGCAGCGTAAAACAATAAAAAGCAATTGGATATGACAAAGATTTTAAAGGTTATTAAGCCTTTCTTCGTAATGGAGAATGGTGATACATTTGAGTACAACGCTGATACAGATCAGTACGAAAGTGTATATAACGAAGAGCACAATAGCTCAAACGAAGACAATTCAACGGTTGTTTCTTCTTACAATTCTGTTTATAGAATCTCAAAGGAATATGCCAAGATGCTTCTCGACAATGGATATGTTGAGGAAGTTAACGAAGCAAAGAAATTTGTAAACATCTTTGACGAGATCGACAATAAGCTCAATGAATACAATAATGAGCTTTATACCCTCAAGACAAAGGCCGACGAGAACACTCCTCAGTGTTTGCTTGTTGAGAAGGAAACAGTATTGAGAAACATGATTAAATTACTTGAGTACCTTAAAGGATTGAAGAAGTAATATGGATGATAAGATGATAGATCAGACCCAGTTGGCAGAGGACTTGAGCTCAAAAATAAAGTATGAGTTCAGACAAATGTTCTTGGTAAAGCCGCTTGAGCCTGTTAAAGTTAAGAAGAAGATCTCCGAACCTGTAGCTAAGGATACTAAGCCTAAGAAGGATAAGGATGGGATCGAGGCAGTTGATTATGATGAAGTAAAGACAGAGATAAAGGAAGTTGATTCAGATTTCTCTAGAGCTGTAGTACTTAAGTTGCCATATGAGTATACACACCCATATAGCGATGAAAAGATACAGCAAATGCCTATCAAGGTTGGCGACATCGTTATATATAGATCATCTAGAGGTGCTATGTATTTCGATTTGCTTAAAGACTCTCAACTTGTATCGCTTTACGATATTGTAGCAACTGAAACAGTAGAGAAGTAATGAATATAGATAAAGTTTGTAGATAGATTGGGCGTACATTAAACGATGATCCAGAGCTAGTAAAACAAATAGTTATGCATTAGTTTTAGTTTGTGGTTGATGTTATGAAAGATCAAGATGATACTAGAGACGTATTAATAAACAAACTATTTAGATTCAAGCTTAAGAATAGATTTAAAGATAATAAAAATAAACCATTAAGCCCATATGAAAAAGATAATAAACATTGAGCGTAAGCCTATCATTGTTGATACAGATGCAGCTGAGGTTTAGGCGATTAATAGATCTGCAAGAGGTATCGATGAAGTTTACGTTATTCCAGAAGATGCTAATGTTGAGTGGACATCAAAGTTTTCCCCTAACAAAACTATCTGTGCAGATGTAAAGAAAGATGACATTCTTATCACATTCTACGATAGAGATCTTGGTACAGACTTTGTTATAATTGAGTCTGAAGATTGGCTGAAGGCCCTCGATAATGCTAAAGCTGCTGATCAAAAGCGAAAAGAAGAGTGGGCAGCAAAGCAGAAAGAGAGTTCATACGTAAACGCTGCTTGTGAAGATTGTGGAGATAGTTGTAGACCATGTTAATATTTAAGTTATGAAGAAAGCTATTAAAAAGACAGTTAAGGTAAAGAGACCTAAGTATATAATCTCTATGCTGGATGTTGCTAATGTAGACGATGTTGCAGCATATTTCATTGGTCAGAAGATTTCGGCAGGTATGAGAATAACTGATTACGACTACGATACAGTTATATCAATCCTTAAAGATGCTTTGCTCGATGAGATTCTTCCAGAGAACGGGTGCGCTGTAGTAAAGGATGACTGCGTATACTTAGGATGTAAGGCTAAAAAAGTGGAAGAGAAAACTAAGAAGCCTTGGTACAAACGCTTATGGAATTGGATTACTCGTACTAAGTAATCACCTTTAGAGTCTATTAGTCAAACGGTAAAGACGGCCCGATACAAAGGGAATAGTTAGCAGGTTCGACTCCTGCATAGACTCCAACACATTCTTTTTAAGAAATTAAGATTGAAATAATTTTATTCATTTTTTTTAAGATTTAGATTTAATAATATGAGTGGCATCCCTGTGTGTACACTATAAATAAAAGGCTACCATGGTAAGCTGATACAGGGACCCAATACTGGTTATAAGTCCAGCTAAAACTTAAGAGTAAAATAAACCCATAACTTAAGAGTCAAAGAAAACGGGCGGGATACAGAAAGAATGCGAAATCATTTAGTTGTCAACGAACGCTGAGAGGTTTTTGCCATTTCTGAAATCTCTATAAACTGGGATATCCGGGTGAAAGAAAAGCTTTCTGCCCTAGCAGCGCTCGGAGCTGCAGGATCCAAATGGCGCCAATACTGGTTCTGCGTAACTCCAGCTAAAGGTTACGCGCTTATTGCCCTATAGTGTAACGGTAGCACCGGAGGCTCTAACCCTCTGTGAGTCTGGGTTCGAATCCTAGTGGGGTGACAATAATAAAATAATATTTGAATACTATGGAGTTGAAATTTAAGAGACTTGAGGATAACGCTATCCTCCCTATTCGTAGCACAAAAGGTGCTGCAGGAATTGATTTGACTTGTACTAAGATTGAAACAGCTCTTAATGAAGCAAATCAGCTGATGTTGGTTTACCATACAGGATTGGCAGTTGAAATTCCTGCCGGATATGTTGGTTTACTTATACCACGCTCTAGTATTTGGAAAAAGTCATTATGGCTTACTGATAATGTCGGTGTTATCGACAGTGATTATAGAGGCGAGATTGTAGCATTCATGAAGACTACAACAGATACCATTCCTGCTGTTTATAAGCAGGGTGAGCGCTTCTGTCAGTTGGTCATCGTTCCTATACCAGAGTATACAATCACAGAAGTTTCTGAGCTTTCTCAAACAGAAAGAGGTGATGGCGGATTTGGTTCTACTGGCACAGGACATGAAAACGAATGTAGCGCAGCTGCGGGAACTCAGTCACAGCTTAAGGAACAGGTTGAGTCCGAACCAGAGCCAGCGGCGGCACAGGAAGGTGCTGAGGTAAGCGAAGGGTAGGCCTAATTCGCTTACGTAAAGGGGATTACCGAAAGGTAGTTCCCTTTTACTGTTTAAACACATTAATGCATTAATTATGATTTAGGAAAAAGATTTTTTATATAGAGTTCCAGTAAAAACATCGCCTATAACAACTCCTGGTGGATAGATCAGAAACCCAGAGATATTGGTTGATATTGAAGGTGGAGAGTTTATGCATGGAAATATATTGGATGCGAACTCTACAAACAAGCTCATTAATCAGTCTGTAGACAATAAGATTACTGAAGGCGGATATGTAACAAAGAATTTGCTTGATGCCGAAACAGCAAGAGCTACAGCTAAGGAGAATGAGATTAAAGTATAGGTAGATATTATCAATGGTGATTCTACAACTGAAGGATCGTTTAGAAAAGCTATTGCAGATGTAGTTGCCGCTGCCCCAGAAGACCTCGATACACTTAAAGAGATTGCTGATAAACTTGCTGGTAACGATGACTTGCATACAGCATTAAATCAGGCTATTACAGAAAAGGCTGATGCGTCTGCACTTCTTAACGAAGTTGCAAGAGCTACTGGTGTCGAAAATAATTTAAAAGCCACTCTTGTAAATTATGCTTTAAATAGTGATGTTGAGGAGAAACTTGCTCAGAAAGCAGACACCACTATGCTTAGTGAATTTATAGATAAAACTTCTACTGAAGAACAAGCTATTAATTCTCCATTACATGCCAAAGAATACATTTCTGTTTTTCACAATACTGCAGATGGGGCGAGTGGTATTAAAATAACAAATAGTGGAATATTGGCTATTGATCAACTTAATGAAAATGCCAGTCCTAATAAAGTTTTCGCTACAGATGGTTCTATAGCTGATTTGTCACAGTATGCTGATGCTACCTAGCTTAGCAACTACGTTCTTACAACAGCGCTTAATTAGCAGATTGATACGCTGAATACTGCTATTGATTCAAAACAGCCTAAAGGTAATTATCTTACAGAGCACCAAGATCTTTCGGGATACGCAAAAATGACAAATGGTGTTACAGAGATACTTAATGATACGTTTGGTGAAGAATCTTCAGAAGCAAACATTAATAAAGATAGCATAGTTATAAACAATGGAAAATCAGCACTTGCAGTTGGAGATATGATTGCAATGTGGGGCAACGAAGGAGAAAACTTAATCTTAAAAGGTGATAGTATGTATTTTGGCTCCGCGATTAACGAACCTGACAAATATGCAGTATAGATAAGGTCGAATGGCGGCCATGGAGAGATAAGCTTAGCTAATGTAGGATCATATTCTGATGTAGCTATAAATGCAGATGGATTAACTTGTTATGAACGAAGGTCTGGTAGAGAATTATGCAGATTTAATTCTAATGGAATAACATCTTATGAACACAATAATTGTTTGGCCACTTCAGATGGAACGTTTAAACCAATAGATGATTTCGCTTTAAAGACGGATATTACCCCTCTTCCTACAAATATTGTAACAGCTAGTGCTGTTACAGATAGGTATTTTGGATTCGAAAAAGCCATAGAGATTTATTCTGAAGCTATTAATAAAATAATGACTATAGGTTATACTGGTATCAATTTTCAAACAAATAAAAATGATGTTGCTATAAATGAAGATGGATTTTTTATAAGTAGTGATAGTGATGATACTGACCTTTGTTCGTTTACTACTTCAGGAATAAAATTCGCAGGCAAAACAAGTACCGATATACCTACCGCAAATGGTGGTTTTATTAGCCTTAGCGACCTTGCCAATAAAGAAGACATTTCCAGCTTAAGTGCTGGTCTGTCGGCAAAATAGAATAAAATCACAGTGAATAGTGTTGACGTTACAGATATAGAAACAGCTGATGCAGAAAAACTGAGAACTATTGTAACTAATCTTACAAATGCACTTAGTGAAAGTGGTTTAATTAGATTAGTGGAAAGTGTTGAATAAAGCTAGGTCTTAATGAAAGCATGACGGGGTTCACTACCCCGCCTAGCACAACTTGTTCTACCATGTATTATGATAGAACCTTATCACTCCTAGATGGAATATACTAGGACTCGCGTAGTAATACGCTTTTTAAATTAAACGGGACTAGGATCATTCCAGTCCTAGTTCCATATTGTTTTACTATAAAACTTGTTAATTATGGATACGATCGAGAAAGTTTATTGTACAGGACACGACAATAACGACGCTTTAGTAGCCGCTTTGGCTTCTAAAAATAACTGTGATCCAATGGCTATGGCAGCTATGATGAACTAGAATGATTACATGAATAACCCATTTGCTTACCTTATCTGGATGATCTTCGCTATGCGTATGTGGAACAACCAGGACGGTAACCAGGGTAATGCAATCCAGAGTCAGCTCGACGCAATGCGTTCACAGATCTCTGATAATCAGAATAGCTCATTGGTAATGGATGCCATAAGAGGCAACGCTAATGCAATTACTTAGTTAGCCTCTAGCCTGAACTGTGACTTCAACGCACTGAATAATGCTATTTGCTGCGTTAGATCCGGTATTCAGGAAGTAGCAGGTAATGTAAACTTCTCTGCAGAACGCGTTATCAACGCTATTAATCTCGGAGACGCTAACCTTACATCTGCATTGCAGAACTGCTGCTGCCAGACGCAATAGAACATTATCAAGATGGGCTACGAGAATCAACTTGGGCAGAAGGACATCGTTAACCAGATGCAGACAGGTTTCAGCTATACAAACGCAGGTTTGGAAAGAGCTGCAAGTAACCTTGGTTTCCAGATGAGTTAGATGGCTTGCGATCTTAAGACGAACGCAAATGCTAATACTCAGCGAATAGTAGATGTTTTAAACAATCATTGGCAGTCAGATTTACAGTAGAGATACAATGACGCTCGCCTTGAATTGTCACAGCAGAAGTAGAATGCTACTTTGATTGCTGCACTTAAGACAACTGCTACAGCTTAATAAGTTTAATTTATGTAAGGGCTCCTTCGGGAGCCTTTACATATAAAGATAAAGCTCATGGCATTTAAAGATGTAAAACAAAACTATTCAGTATATATACTGAATAAACAGGATATAACTATTACCGATGGTAAGGTTATATCAGTTGGATTTCCACACTTAGACTTAAGTGCAAAGCCGGCAATGGGTTAGTCACAAATGGTTGTAGATGTAACCATAGAAGCTAATTCAAAGACGGCTACATATTCAATTCCAGAGAACTTATCTGTTACATACGCAGGAGATGTAGTATTGTCTACAGATAGGCAGGGTCTTATGGCTGAAGTAGAGCAGATGAAGAATACTGCTGAAAAGATACTTGAGTCAGTTCCAAAATAGAAGGAAGTAGTAGATAAGACGACTATATTGTTGTCTGAACTTAATCCTGTCTACAAGGAAAAGAAAGAGACCGAATAGAGATTCTCAAAGATAGAGGAATCTATAAGTAGAATGGAATCAACTGTTAATAACTTTATTAATTCTTTCAACAATGCAAAAGGTAATAGTAATACGGCACAGTGACGAAGATAACCAGAATTCTAAATACGTTGCAAATCTTTAGAAGAACAAAGATGGCAGCTATTCAGCTAGTGTTGGAGTTGTAAAGGAAGATGGATATAATGACTATGTTAGTAAACATGGCTTACATTTTACAAAAGCTTTACAGGAATACGCTAGTAAATAGATGGTTAATTCAAATAATTAGGAACATACATGGACTTCTGAGTAGGTTCAAAATGTATGCGATGTACTTAATCTTAAAATTCCAGACACTTCTACAATAGAAGATGTAACTTATACAGCCAACATGGCTTATGCTGATTTTTATCCAGAATTGCTTAATGAACACCAGTGCGTAAAATATGCAGTAGCTGTAGCCAATGATAAAGATGGCTATACAGGAATTCAGTTTTGCAGATGGATGGCAGACGTTGTAGGAAAGAAGGAACATATAGATTGGGATAAATTCAAATAATCTTTAACTGTGGCGTTTTAGACGTGGTCTTCGATGACACCACAGTACTATATTGTTAACAATTTAAACGAATTAATATGATTAATTTTTGCGTAGAACCAAAAAAGCCTTGTCGCAAAAATCCAATTGGAGAATTAGATTTTAAGATAGATAAGTGTTATTCGTCAATATATTCTAGATTATGCAGTCATATAGATGATTCGGTCTCACATATATCTTAGGAGGAAAGAGATGAATGGAATGGAAAGGCTAGCAATTCTGCTTTATTAGATCTTTAGAATCAGTTAAATGAAGTAGCTGGAGATGGAGATAATTCTATAAAGAAATAGATATTGATAGAAGTGTCTAGACAGATAGCAAGTGCTATTACTGATTTAAATATTGAAGATTATGCTAAAAAGAAATATGTTGATGACGCTATTAGTAATATTAACTTTGATTAGTATATTACAAATAAAAAAGCTGATTCTACGTATTTAAAAAAGAATGACTATACAAAATTCGACCCAACAAGCTATTATACTAAAGCTGAGGTATAGAAGATAATTGGAGACTCTACTATAGGGAAAGATTATCCTATACAGAGCTTTACAATAGAAGACAATGAACTTCTTCTCACATAGAAGAATGGTGGATAGTTTAGGGTTAACCTATCTGGAATTGGATCCGGTGTTGGAGTAGATACTGATTATGTATAGCAGTAGCTTTCAAATTATATTAAAAAGAACACATTATCAAAATTGCTAATAAACGATTAGACGTACTCTCTTGAAAGTGGACGTGATATAAAAATCCCTATTAGTAGTGCAGGTTCTAGTATAGACGCTACTAAATATGGATATAGCAAATCTTATTTCAAAGAACAACCAAATAATTCTGCCACACCAAGTAAGCCTAGTGCAAATAGACCACCTGAAGATGGTTCTGGATGGGTTGAAGATACACCAAATTAGAGAGCTGGATACTATATATGGATGACGTAGGTATTCATAAATGGTAATGGATAGTATGGAGAATACACGAACCCAATATGCTTAACTGGAGCTGCTGGAGAAAGTGCTGTATCATACAACATCAAAACATCTACTAGCACTATTAATTACCAAGATGGAACAATGTATCCAAAGACTATTAGTGTATATGTTGCAAAAAGCAATGGCTCGTAGATTACAAGTATTACACCATCAAATAGTTCTGGTTGGTCGTTCTCATATAGCACTAACGGCGGAGATGCATGGACTGCAATATCATCTAATCAGATTCAAACAGAAGGCGATAACGGAATGTTATTTAAAGCAACAAATGGATCAATAATATTAAGTGAATATGTTCCAATCGTTAAATCTGGTATAAATGGATCAACTTATTCATTGCAGCTTTCAAATATATCATTGTCATACGTTCCAGCAGATTAGAATTATAACTTACAGATGAGCTGTAATGTTAATTTGTATAAAAATGAAAACGCCGTAGATAGTGCTGATGCAAATCAGTACAACCTATATATGTAGCTAAACTCAAATAATAGAACAACTTTGTAGTATAGCACAGACCATTGGGATGCTACAGTAAATACAACTGTACAGTCTAAGTCTAGTACTATTACTATATACGCATATAATACAAACGGTGCTTATCTTACGTCTACGACTATTCCTGTATCAGCTTCTGGAGACACATCTATTGGACAAGCATTTAATGGTTCACTTTTAAGAATTGTTGGAGAATGGCATGCAGGCACAAAGTACTATGATGGAAAGAGAGATGTAAATGACGGTATATTCTATCAAGATGTTGTGATTTATAAAAATATGTACTACGTTTGCGTAAATACTGATTCCGGAGAAGGTGATCATTGGCAAACACCTCCAACTACTGCTACATATTGGTCGGTATTTTCATTATCTCCTAATGTTGTAACTGATCTTGTTATTGCTAACAAGGCGTTTATAAAAGAGCTCTCATCTAATGAGCTTGTAATATTTGACGACCAAAAAATTGTAGCCGGTATGACGTCTAGTAAAGCTGTAGATGAATTGTCACCATTGAATGGAAAAGTTACAAATAAGGGTAACGTACGAATATGGGCTGGAAAAATGTAGACAAGCGGAGATTTAACTACAGCATATACCACAATAGATTCAAATGGATCGATTGTTATGCAAAATATACAATAGGGTAAAAGCATTAAACTTAATCCATAGGAGTGTTCTTTTAAAATAATCGGACCAGTTAGTATTACAGATGACTCGTATACAAATGGAACATATATTCCAGACAATGACGAAAGGGTAGAATTGGCTAATTTTGAATATACCATAGACGCAGATTCACTTTCTTCGGCAATTAAATTAATTATGAAAAGCTCTGGCAAAATAATTATTGATCCACTCGATAAAGAAATTTCCGTCTATAGTGGAAAAGATAATTCAAAGGGCTTTGATTGTTCTAGTATTACTGAACAAAGTATAAGTTTGTATGATGGTAGAGGTAAACCATATATAGATCTTAGTGGTCATGATTCTGCTGGTAGCGATTTCGTAAAATTAACGAATAGCTATAATAATAAAGGACTTCATTTGCAGAGGATTGATAATGCAGCATCGGATGATATATTGTATATATTAGACGGTCTTCCTACAAGTGATCCAAAAATGGAAGGAGTTTTATGGATGGATACTGATCGCACATTAAAAGTATCTAGAAGAGGATTTGGGTCATAATTGATTATTAGCAATGTTTGACATTATATAGAATAAAATACAATTAAGCACAGAAGATTTGGCTATACCACCATTTAAAGACTTCTATAACAATGCTAAAGATAAGCAAGATGCATTAAAGAAGATTGAATTCATAGTGTGGAGATATAAATGGAATAGCCCATATGAGGCATATCCAGAGAAAGAGCGCACATGGAGAGTAGCTAAAGATGTGCTTAATGATTAGAATTATAAACCTGATGACGTTATAAAAGAATTAGCAAAAAGGTTCCAGGAGTTCCAAGAGACTCCTGCTACCAGGTTGCTTAAATCTTCTAAGAGTGCAGCAGAGGGCATTATGAACACGATGGATAGCTATGCAGAAGAAGAGCTTGATATAGATACGGCTAAGAAACTTTCAGCTATATTGAAAGATGTTAGCGGAATAATCAAGTCATTAGACATGGCTATGAAGTAGGCAAAAGCAGAACAAGCAGAAACCGGTAGAGTCAAGGGTGGTGGCGTTATTGGTATGTACGAATAATTATGATAGACTTTAATTAGAGACTCCATGATACAGATAAGTTTAGATAGGCAGCTATCTTCTTTCAAAAACATGGATGCTATACCTTAGCTCCTAGAGGTACTACTGATTATAACAAATATTGGGAGCAAGAAACAGATAGATGCCTTAATGGTTATACTGCTCCAGATGGAGAAGGTATAACAGGATATAATTACTTCTATCTAAATTATAGTCCAATCATGCGACTTAAGGAAGAAGAGTATACCGACAGGGAGGGTAACCTCAGAAAGAGAAGACAGCGTATACTTGAGTTCCCTAGCTTTTGGGACTATGATTACTATTATTTTTGCGCTATAGAACAAGCTGAGCTTGAAGGTAAACATATGGCTGTACTTAAATGTAGACAGAGAGGATACTCATTCAAAGGTGGATCAATGCTAGTCAGAAACTATATGCTCATACCAGGCTCAAAGAACTTTGCCATAGCATCAGAACAGAAATTCCTTATAGGTGATGGTTTGTTAACTAAAGCCTGGCAGATAATGGACTTTCTTGACAAACATACAGCGTGGGCTAAGTAGAGACTTGTGTCTACACGTATGGAGAGAACATCAGGTTACAAGATTACCGATGAGTTTGGTAAACAGACTGAGCAAGGATACTTATCTAGCATAACTGGTATAACTCTTAAGAATGACCCAGAGCGTGTGCGTGGTACTCGTGCTAAGCTTGTACTATGGGAGGAGGGCGGTAAGTTCCCTAGCCTCCTTGATGCATGGCGTATAGAGCAGCCTTCAGTAGAAACCGATGATGGTAAGGCGTTCGGATTAATGATAGCGTTTGGTACCGGTGGTACAGAAGGTGCTAGTTTCGAAGGATTGAAAGAGTTGTTCTACAAACCTAAATCTTACAACGTTCTCAGCTTCCCTAATATATGGGACGAAGGCAGAGAGAATACAGAATGCGCATTCTTTGTGCCAGCTTATTCAAACCTAGAATCATTTGATGATGATGGTAACTAGGTTTATATGGATAAGGATGGAAATAGCTACAAAGAGAAAGCTATAGAGAACCTTATAGATTAGAGAAACAAAGTAAAAGACGGTGGTGCTAGTTAGCAATCTATAGACCGTTTTATATCAGAGCGTCCTATAAAGCCAGCAGAGGCTGTATTAGAGCTCGGTAAGAATATATTCCCTAGAAAGTTATTGATGGACCAGTTGACCAGAATAAGGACCAACAAGAAGCTTCAAAGTATGAAGCATATAGTTGATCTAGAATGGGATGGAAATGGCCAGGTAAAGGCTACAGAAAAGCCTAGTGGAGATATAACTAATTACCCTCTTAAAAAAGGCGACAAACCTCATGGATCTGTAGTTATATGGGAGTACCCAGTAAAGGATCCTCCGCTTGGATTATATATAGGAGGATGCGACCCTTATGATCATGATGATAGCTTTACAAACTCTCTTGGTTCTACATTTATATTTAAACGTGTAAGAGCTGGTGAAGCATGGACGGATGTAATAGTAGCAGAGTATTCCGGAAGACCTGATACAGCAGAAGAGTACTACGAGAACGTGCGCAAGCTACTTACATTTTATAACGCTAGATTATTATTTGAGAATGAAAGAAAAGGAATCTACCCTTACTTTACGAATAAACACTGCGATTACCTCTTGGCTGATTAGCCAGATAAAATCATATCTGAAGTCTTTAAAGACAGCAAAGTGCAAAGAAGAAAAGGATGCCACATGACCAAGCAGATTAGGGCATATGGCGAAGGATTAATATTAGAGTGGCTATTGGATGAGTTCGAAGAAGGTCACCCTAATGTAGAAAGAGTATACAGCGAACCTCTAATAGAAGAGCTTATAGAGAATGATGGTGTACGAAATGTAGACCGTGTGATAGCTTTGTGTATGGTAATGATATACAGAGAGGAGCTCTATTAGGTAAAGGTGTCGTCTGCAAAAGAACAAAACAAATAGGTTGAACTCTTCGAGATGCCGTTATTTAGCAAACAATGGTTTGAAGAAGATAGCAGCACAAGTGAAGACGGTATGCCGATATTCACATTTTAATACATGGAAGATAACTTATACAATTCAGCTTTCCCCAGACAAAAGCTCCCTCTTTCAAAGAAAGGAAAGAAGTGGCAGGAGGATTGCGTTAACTATATTATAGGTGAAGGTAACGTAACATCTGGAGGAAATAGTACATCATATTACGGAGAGCTGTAGACCTATTATAATTTATATAACAGCATCTTCGACGAGAAGGATTTTAAATCAATTACAAACCCATTCAAGGTCGAGGATGGTTTTCCTGCTACTCCTCATGACTTTAACATTATTAGACCTAAAGTAGACTTGCTTATAGGTGAGGAGACAAAGAGACCTCTTAACTTCAGAGTTATCAGAACTTCATAGGAGGCTACATCGGAAATGCAGGAGAAAGAGAAGTAGATGATTCTGCAATATATATAGGCAGCTATCACAGCTAGAATGAGTCCAGAAGAGGCTCAGCAGTTCCAGGAATAGCTACAATTTGGAGAGGTTATGCCACCGGAGTAGATAGCTAAGTACATGGACAAAGACTATAAAGATATTGTAGAGAACACAGCGTATCATACGCTTACCTATCTGAGAGAGAAACTTGATCTTGACAACGAGTTTATCAAAGGCTGGAAGGATGGATTGATCTCAGGTAGAGAAATTTATTATGTTGGCGTGCTTAATGCAGAGCCATATGTTGAAAGAGTTAATCCTATATACTTCTCTTACGACAAGAGTCCAGACTTAGAGTTTATTGAGGATGGATCATGGTGCTGCAGAAAGATGCGTATGCCTATAACCGAAGTATACGATAGATATTACGACAAGCTTGAAGAGAAGGATCTTGATAAGCTTGAAGAGATGATTGGCTCTACTCCTGGTAGAAACCTTGGAGACAGAAGCCCTGTTGATATGGGTATACAGTTACGTATATACGACAACCCTATATTCGAGGGAGCTGGTAAATCTCTTGTAAATGTATGGCATTGTTGTTGGAAGTCTTTCAAGAAGATCTTCTACGTAACTACTACAGATGATGCAGGACAGCCTCAGATCAATATAGTTGATGAAACATATCAGCCTGTTGGTAACGAGGTTAGTATTGAACCAGATTGGATTATAGAGGTATGGGAAGGATACAGAGCTGGTAGTGACTTATACTTTGGTATACAGCCTATTGAATATCAGCATGTAAGTATCGATAATCCTAATAGCCAGAAGCTTCCTTATTGTGGCGCTATTTATAGTAACACGAATAGTAAGCCTAGATCATTGGTTAGTATTCTCAAGCCACTACAGTATATGTATATTGTATTGTGGTACAGACTTGAGTTAGCTATCGCCAGAGATAAAGGTAAGGTTGTAAACATGGATATTACATAGATTCCTAAGTCTATGAATATTAGCCCAGCTAAATGGATGCATTACTTGTCTAGCGTTGGTGTTAACTTTATTAACCCATACGAAGAAGGTTGGAATATTCCAGGAAGAGAGGGCGGTAAGCCTGCTCAGTTTAATCAGATAACAGCATTGGATCTTACAATGTCTAATGTTATAGCTGAATATATCCAGCTTATGGATAAGATAGAAGAGTTGGCTGGTACAATTTCTGGTATTACATAGCAGCGTGAAGGAGCAGTAAGCTCATCAGAGATGGTAGGTAATGTAGAAAGATCTGTAGTACAGAGCTCGCATATTACTGAGCCATTATTCTGGGTTCACAATCAGTGTAAACGAAGAGTACTTAATATGCTTCTTAATACAGCTAAGGGTGCTTGGGAAGAGACTGGCAAACAGAAGCTTCAGTACATCTTTGATAATGGAGAAAGAGCATTCTTAGATATTACTCCTAAGTTCTACTATGAGGATATGGATGTATTCGTAAGTGATACATCTAAAGATCTTGAGAATATACAGAAACTTCAACAGCTTATACAGCCAGCTATGCAGAATGGTGCTAGCTTACTTGAAGCCGCAGAGATCCTTACAAACGATAACTTCAATATCATTAAGCAGAAGCTTAAGGATATGCAGACTAGACAGGAGCAGGTACAACAGCAGCAGCAGGAAGCAGAAGCTCAGCAGCAGTAGCAGTTACAGCAGATGCAGAATGAAGCTAAGCAGCAAGAGCTTATGTTGCAGGAGGCTCAGATGGATCTTCAGAGATATCAGATTGATCAAGATAATCAGACTAAGATAGCTGTGGCACAGATCAATGCTTATCGTGGAACGGAAGATATGGATCAAAACGATAACGGAATACCTGACGTTGCAGAACTTGGCAAGCAGGCTCTTGAGCAGCAGAAGATTAATCAAGAGGCTTATAATAAGCGTTATGAAGCTAAGCAGAAGCGCGAGATAGAAGATCAGAAGATTCAGCTTGAGAAGGATAAGATGAAGCATGAGACAGAGTTACAGTCTCAAAAAGATAAAGCTGCTATGGAAAGAGAATAGCTTAAAGCTAGAACCGCCATACGCAATAAAACGAACGCAGAAGCTGCTAGAGGTAAGTGATTATGAAGTTTGACAATAAGACGTTTCAATAGAAGTATGAAGCGTGGAAGAATGGCGCTGATTACTGGAAGGATATTAGAGGAATCAACTTGGGTGGAGACACCCAGGTTGAGGAACCTAGTCCAGAAGAGCAGTAGTAGATGGATTAGAATGTATAGTCTATACTTAATGCTTACAATGAAGGTAAAGATATTAATATAGCTGAAGACATTATCGAGCCATTACCTTTTGATACTCCATTAAATGAAGAGCATCCTATACTTCATAAATATAAAGGTGGAAAAGATGATTCTATTAATACTTTTGTTAACAGAATGGGTCCTCTTGTAGGACAATAGCTAAACAGATATGGCTACGGTGATGCTGCATATTATAATGTAATGCGTCAGCTTGCATACGAATCTAATTACGGTAGATCTAGGGTAGCTAGAAGACAGCATAATTACGGCGGAGTAGGTTGGAATGGTAAGACTTACACTACATACAATAGCGACGCAGACTTTGTTAAAGACTATGTAAGACTTATGCATACAAGATATGGAGCAGCCCTTAGAGCTAAATCTACATAGGATTATGCTAGAGCTCTTAAGTAGAAGGGTTATTACGAAGATTCTCTTTAGAATTACTCAAGAAACCTCAATAGTATGAATAGTCTTGTTAGAGCAGCTCGTAATCATAAGAATGCTCATAAGGATGCTTATAACTATAATGTATAGTTAAACGACCTTGAGCAGGATTATGAAGATGCTAAGAATGCTAGTCCTATAATTATTAATTCGCCATCTACAAGATAGCCTGGTACTATTAGGGCAGACGTTCCGGCAACTCTACTTGGTCCGACTTAGGAAGAGATAAAGGCTCAGCAATAGCGTGATCTTAATAAGTACAAACAGTAGATGTATGATAGAATAACTTAGACTTCACTTCCGAATATACTTAATCTGCTTCCATCTAATAACTTTGGTAAAGACTCTTATGGCTAGAAGTTCTGGTGGAGAAGAGGTAATAATCTTAAACTAATGTAATTATGACACAGATGGAAAGTCCAAAGCGAAAGATGCAGAAGAAGAATGACTATCAGCGTCATAAGCTCTTTCGTAAGATTAAACGTAGAAGAAAAGCATAGGCTGAAGCAGAATAGCATATAGCTGAGAGGTAGCTTAAAAAGAAGTTAAAACTGCCTAAGTTTGATACTGGAGATGATGCTAGAATGGTTTATCTTAGAGATATTGTTGGCCACGATCCGTACACAGGAGAAGATATACTAAAAACAGGAGAGCGTGTTAATAGGCGGTTGCCATCAGTAAATATCAATTAGCGTGATCTTTCTAAAGTAGATGCAGCAGAACGCAACCATGAACTTAGGGATCTTAGAGAATATATTGGTGATGCTGCATTTAGTAAATACATGTCTGATCTTTAGACGAAGAAAGATATATAGAATGCTCAGTATTAGAAAACTTGGCAAGGAGAAGCAGCTGATGCGATAGATGGCGGAATGACTGCACTTGCTTTGCATCCAACAACATAGCCTGCTGCTGATATGTATTTTGCATTAAGAGGTGCAAAGGAATTGTCAGAGGGGAATCAATACGGTGTTCTTGGAATGGTTCCAGTAGCAGGAAAGGCTTTACCAGAAATAAAAAATGTCGCAAAACAAATATACTTTAGCGACAATCCTAATGCCCAATATCTTAGATACATTGGAGGTAAACTAAAATACGGATTTGATGCATAGTTTCCAGACTTATATAGAAGATATAGTGTTTTACCTGATATGAGTTAGAAGTACACAACTGTATCTCCAATAAAAAGTAGGTTTGCTTATGAATCTGGTGATATAAGCCCATTGATAAGTAATTTTACTACAGATTATCCTGTTCTTCCAAATGTTGGAGGAGATTGGAGTACTAGACCGATACTTAGATTTCCTGGTAAAAGTTTACTTGGTAAAAATGTTATATCCACTAGACCTTCTGACACTTTTACGTTTGGAGAAAACATAAAAGTTCCAACAAAGAATATTTAGGTATTTGATCAGAATACTAATTAGAAACTTCGGGAAGCATTTGAATTGATGTAGAAAAATGCCAATGCAAGAAAAACCGGAAGATTTCTTTTAGAAAAACCTAGAGATTATGGTAGTGAATTTGAATAGGCTTTACTAGAAGCTGCTGCAAAAGGTAGTAGGCCGGGACTAAAAGATTATTAGTTTATGGATTATGTTCTTAGGCCGAAATACACATCATAGGTACATGACATTGATATTTTAAATTCAAAAGATCTTCCGGAAGATCTGTTAGACGCATTCAGTAATGCGCAGTCTAGAGAATAGCTATTTGATGGACATTATAAGAATGTTGTATACAATCCTGCTTCGCCGGTAGAGAGTCAGTTTAGAGAAAATGTTGGCATAGTAAAGCGAAACGAAATACCAACAAATAAAAGAAAATTTAATTCTGGTAAAGATATTTATATAAAGAAATCTAAGCGCGGAGCATTTACCAAGGCGGCTAAATAGCATGGTATGAGTGTATAGAGTTTTGCTAATAAGGTTTTAAAAAATCCATCTAAGTATAGTGCAGCTATGAGAAAGAAAGCCAACTTTGCGCACAATGCGTCAAAGTGGAATAGATAATAACATTACACGGGTTCGACTCCCGTGTAGCGTACAACAATTAAAAATATTAACTTAGTTATAATTTAAATTATGGCAAGAAAGAAGAAAAATCCATTAGGTGATTTTGAAGACGCTTTGAGCTCTCTTGGGTTCGGTGGCCAGGAAGGTGGCGACAGCGTTACAAACATCGATAACCAGGATATGGTTAATCAGGTGTTAGATGACCCTAATGATGATGTTGAAAATTTAGACAATCCAGATGACGATAAGTCTTCTGAGGATAATAAAGATAATAAGAATGTAACTGGTGACCCTAATGCTCATGATGATGAGACAGAGATACCAGATAATATTTTAAATAATAATACGTCCGACACAACTACAGTTGACAACGAATAGGATAACGACAATGATGATAATGATCAGCAGACTGACACTGACGTCGTAGATCCTGGAGAAGCAGAATAGATTGGTGCTTTCTTTGACGCATTCGCTGAAGCTAATGGTTGGAGTGTTGATGCAGACGAGAAACCTAAGTCAGTCGAGGACCTCGTGGAGTATATCAAAGATGTCGTAGATGAGAATTCAACCCCACAGTACGCCGATGATCGTATTGCTAAACTTGATCAGTACGTAAAGAATGGTGGCAAATTTGAAGACTTCTATCAGACACAACAGAAATCTATGTCTTACGATAGCATAGATTTGGAGGACGAATCTAATCAGAAAGCAGCTGTTCGTGAGTTCTACAAATTATAGGGCATGAATGACGAACAGATTAGTCGCAAGATTGAGCGCTATGAAGATGCTGACATGCTGGAAGATGAAGCAGCTGATGCTGTTAATTATCTTAAGGCGTACGAACAGCAACAGCAAGAGTATATGGCTCAGCAACAGGAAGCTCAAAGACAATAGCAGGAGCAGCAAGCTGCACAGTTCATGGACGACCTTACTTCTAGTATAAACGGTCTTACTAATATTAGAGGTATCAATATCCCAAAGGAGGATAGAAAAGCGTTGTTCGATTATATTACAAGAACTGATGCAGACGGTTTAACAGAGTATCAGAAGGCTTTTAATAATAACCTTGTTAACAATTTGATAGAATCAGCCTACTTCACAATGAAGGGTGATGCTCTACTGGGCGAAGCACAGCGCAATGGTCAGACATCTGCTGCGAGTAAACTTAGACAAATGCTCAAACACCAAACAAAAAATCATACATCATACAATGTTGGGCATGAAAAACAACCTCAGGCATGGGATCTCGCGTCAAAATACCTATGATGAGACAATTAACATATTATGAATAATTCAAGTTCTTTATTAAATAATCTTCAGCTCTACCGTGGTAAGCGTTTTGCTGACTTGGTAGACGAAAACATGATTGCTAACGCAATGCTTACAAAGCCTCATGAAGTAGCAGGCTTGTTGTCATTGGTTTTTGGTACAAAGGATGATGGTATTTCAACTACCATCGACTTGCTTACTGGTGGTCTTGGTTCAACCATGACTATCGAAAACAGAGAATACGAGTGGTCTGTAATGATTGATGCTGATCACGCTGTTAACATCCGCTACGCTAAGTGGAACGGTAAGGAGATTACTCCTAAGTCAATTACAGAAGGTTTGACTCCAGGTATTAATAATACTCCTATTTATCTTGGTCTTGAAGAGAAGTGGTTCGGTCCAGGTGCAATTCTTGCATTTGACAACGTAAACTTCCAGGTACGTGTAAACGGTACTCCATATCAGGATGGTAGCACATGGGTATATGAGTGCTACGTAGCAGAAGGCTTCCAGGGTTCTTATATTCCTTGCGAGTATTTGCTCCCAGGTCGTCAGGTAGACCGTATCGGCTCTGCATACGAGGAGTACAGTGATGAGGCAGATATCATCAACTATCAGACTCCATTTAAGATGCGCAATAGCTTGATGACTATGCGTCTTACTTACGATATCACTGGTGATGCTTACTCTACAGTATTAGCTATCGCTTTGACTGATCCTGAGACAGGTAAGAAGTCTTATTTGTGGTCTGACTATCAGTATTGGAAGGCTCTTCGTGAGTGGAAGAAGAGAGAGGAGAAGCAGTTGCTGTTCGCTCACTCTAACCGTAACGCAGATGGTACTTACAATTTGAAGGGTACTAATGGTCGTTTCGTTCCAATCTCTGCAGGTTTGTTCGAGCAGATTGCTCCAGCTAACGTACGTTATTATACAAAGCTGACTACAGAGTTGTTCGAGGATTACTTGTTCGATCTCTGCTACAATATCATTGGTACTAATGAGCGTAAGTTCGTTGCTTTGACAGGTGAGATGGGTATCCGTGAGTTCGACCGTATCTTGAAGGAGAAGGCAGCTAGCTTCAATATGATTGATACACACTTCATTACAGGTTCTGGTCAGGATCTGAAGTTGGGTGGTCAATTCACAACTTACACTATGACTAATGGTATTGAGTTGACAGTTAAGCGTTGTGCTATGTTTGATAACATGGAGATGTTCCGTCAGCTTCACCCATTGACAGGTAAACCATTGATGTCTTACACATTCTTGTTCGTTGACCTCGGTCGTCGTGACGGTCAGGCTAACATCGTTAAGGTATGTCGTAAGGGTCGTGAGTTCGTACAGTGGTGCACTGGTGGTTCTGTATTGCCAAACGGTTATGCAAACAACATTAATACTATGCGTTCTAACAGCCGTGATGGTTACCAGGTACACTTCCTTGGTGAAGAGGGCATCATGTTGAGAAACCCATTGTCATGCGGTATCTTGTATTGTGATGCTGAAGACCAGGAGACTATTGCAGTCGAAAACAGAGCAGCAGAGCTCGCGTAATTAATAAAATAACATACAATGTTCAACCCCACCCAAAATCGGGTGGGAGCTTGGCATTGCAACAACTAATTGAAAAATTATGGTAGTTGAATTAAAGATCAGAAAGAAAAATCCCTGGGCTGGATTGTTGAAGTATAAACATTGTTTTGATTATATTGCACCTTACTTTACCAGATCTGGGTCGATATACACAGGTTTAACACCTGAGGACGAAAAGAAATTTGAAAAGGAGCTTGGCTATCCAGAAGGCCATCTCGCTAAAAATTCTCCATTCTGGAATACATTCTGTGTTAAGGTTGGTTCTAAGAGTACAATTCTCGATGACTCATTCCCACGATAGGCTATGATAATCAAGTTCCTTGAGGGGCATAAGAGAGTAGCCACATCACTTGATAAGCTCAATGCTGGTAAGGATTACCTGCTTATTAATAGACAGGCTGAAGCTATTGAGAAGAATAAGATTAACAAGCTTCGTAGAGACGCTATTATTGCTTTTGGCAAGCTTTCTCTTGAGGAGATGCGTAAGTGCCTTAGACTGTTCGGTGTTAGTGCTGATACAATGTCTAATGAGCTTGTAGAGTCTACATTGTTCTCATTGGTTGACAAACAGCCACAGAACTTCTTTACAAAGTGGGTTAATAACAAGACAAAGGAAACAGAGTTCTTGATCGAGAGTGCTATTGCCAAAGGTATTATCCGCAAGGATAGAACACAGTATTACTATGGTTCTGAGATGCTTGCAGACTCATTGTAGGATTGTATTGCATACTTGGACGCAAAGAAGAATCAAGACTTAAAGATCTCGATTATTAATCAGGTCGAAAATAAATAATTAAACTAACGACGTATGACGCATAGTGATATTTATACTAAGTTTATGATTGAATATGACAAGGCAAATATAACTTCGTCATATCCGTCGCTAACTAAATATGAAGTTGCAACAATACTCGACAAAGCCTACTTAGCTCTTATAGCTCAAAAATATACAGGGAACAACCCAAGAAAGTCAGCGTTTGAGTCAGATATGAAAGCAACTGAAGATTTATAGCCATTGATTAATAAATTCACAGCTATTGGTAGTTTGTCTGGCGATAACAGCTATACATTTAATACGCACACTATAGATAATCTTATCTTATACATAATTGATGGATAGATTAAAATCAATGAAAGTATTACTTCTCATGATAATAAGAGCCATCAATATGAAAATATAGTATTCGTGTCGCATGATGTTGCTAAAAAATTCAAGGTCACAAGAACAAATCTACCTTGGATAGAATAGCCTGTAGGATGTATAGAGGACAATAACGTTGTAGTATACGTAGATCCAATGGATGTACAATACAATGGAGCTTAGTCAACAGCTGAGTTTACATATATTAAACGTCCTGCAAAATTTGCTGTCGGACAAGGATTATCAGTAAACGACTATGATTTCGGATAGACTAAATTTGAGTTATCTGATAGCATGGCGGAAGAATTAATTAATTTGGCAATCATTATGTCTACCGAGATTGTAGAATCTAGTAGACTTACTACTAAAGCTAATACTAGACCACTTGAATCATGACAAGAGAAGAAACAAGAAAACTCGGTATTGAGTTCGAACGCAGACTAATCGAAGTATATCCTTAGTTTGCTTCAGAGTAGAAACTTAGCACCGATACAATATATTCATTCTTAAGCGAGTTCTAGACACAGTATGTAAAAGTATTGTATTCTAATGAAGACGATTTTCAACGTGGTACTAGACGAGCTAAAAGAATAAGCGATGTTAGTAGATCTTTAATTAGGCGAGTTAATATAAAAACATCAAATGATGAAGGTTTATATAAACTGCCAGAAGATTACGCAATGTACGTAAGATCAGAAAGCATCGTTACAAAAAATTATAAGAGTGATAAGACTTTAGAGAATGGTGTAATTACACCAAATATACTTATTAAGCAAGAAGATGTAGATAATGTAATCAATGCGTACTACAACTACAATGGTGTTTTAAAAAACCCATTAGTTATATTTGAAAGTACTAGTTATACAAGTAATTAGTTTAAAGTTATATCTGATGCATATACATAGATAGAGAGTGTAGACCTTACATACTATTGCCAGCCTAATGCATTCAATGTGTTAAAGTTTGATGATAACGACCAGTCTGCTGGAGCTGTACATAGTTATTGTTCGCTTCCGTATTCATGTTTTGAAGAGCTCGTATCAGGTGCTGTAGACATGTATCTGACTCAGTATAAATTAAAGCTTGCTTAGGGTAATTCTAAATAGAAATCACAACCAAAATAGTAGGAGACTGAGTAATGAGGAATATAGATATTTTAGTAGGGCTAGAAAGAGAGATAAATAAATTTGATAGCCAGCTAGACAAACCATCTACTGACGAATCTTTATTCTGGCTCAATTAGGCTGTTTGCAAGTTCATTAAGCTTAGATTTAATAGTGATCTTATTCACGGAACTTCGTATGAACAAAATGAAAAGCGTAGAGAAGATCTTATTAAGCTATATGAATAGAAGGTTTATGAACCACAAAATATGACTGTAGACGAAAATCAGCCATCATATACATCTTACACAATAGTCTATCCAGAAGACTTCATGTTCTCACTCAATGAGGACGTCGTAATAAGCGATCTTGATGGAGAAAATAAAATCAATACATGCATGTTTGAGTGCACGTAGGATAGTTTTATGTACAGAGTTAATAACAGCCTTACAGATTTCCATTATAGATTTCATAGAGCTAGACCTCTACGTGTAAGAAACTCTAATGGATGTATGCTGCTTACAGATAAGCAATATAAGATTAGTAAATATTCTTTAGGTTATCTCAGAAAGCCTACAGAAATAACACTTGATAATCCTTATGATGAGTATTAGGATTTCGAGGATATTATTATGCCTGAGATTATAAAGATTGCCGCTCAGATGTATTTAGAAAATAAGAAAGATGAGCGCTATAAAACTATAACTCAAGAGGTAAATACACAAGAATAATAATTTTAACGTGGAAAGCCCAGCTAGTTAGGTCTAGCATTAACATTATAGGGTGAGTAGAAAAAATTAATTTTAATATGATTACATATGTAAATACAGTCCTTGTTTCTAACAAGAACGGCGAAACACTTGCTACAGCTACCGATTTGGCTGGCAAGGAAACAAAAGCAGGACTTAAGCCATTGGTTGGTAAGTTTGTATTCATGAACTGCGATCCATCTGCACAGGATGGTACAGCTATCACAGATGTTTATTCTTATGATGAAAACGCAGATCGTTTTAAGATTGGTGTTGTTACATCTGATAGTTTTTAGAAAGTTGGTAAGGATGGCACCGTTAAGTTTGTCCCAGTTATAAAATGGTCTAATATCATCAACGTTGCAGATATTAAGTCTGTAACAAAGCTTGACTATAAGGACGATGCAGAAGACCAGGTTACAATAGACTTCACAAACGTTCCAGCAGAAACACTTAAGGTTCTTGCTCAGGGTGGTTGTCCTGTTGTACTCCGTCTTACATTTAAAGATATGCCAATGCGCTATCGTAAGTGGACAGAGTCTTACAGCTACGTTACAGAAGTTGGTGACGGTGTTGAGCAGATTATTGCTGGTCTTGTAAAGGATATTGTTCGTGCTCCAAAGCGTCAGAGAGTATATGCTAAGTCTGCTGAGAAGAAGCTCATTCTTACAGCGATGAAGTATGATGACGATGAGTCAGCTTCAACAGAAAACGTATATATGAAGGGTCGCTTTGATGCAAATATGTATTGGATGAATCCAGCCGCTCCAGGTTGGGCATCTAACAACAAGTACGAACTTGGTGCAGCTTTCTCAAAGAAGGAAGGTACAACATACCCTGCTTCAGCTAAGCTTGTTCGTGATCGCGAGCGCGCATCATTTGATTATCAGGGTGTTTTACACCGTAGCTGCTGGTACGATCCTCAGCCAGCTATGGTAACAAATCTCGATAACAAATACGACGGTATTACTATCGAGTTTGAAAACCAGTACCGTACAGCTGATGATTTGTGGCGTAGAACAAAGCAGACAGTTGAGATTTACGCATCTAACAATGGTGAAAAATTTACAACCGGTGCTGTAGAGATTGCTGATGGACTTGTAGAGAAGCTTCAGAATATGATTCAGGCTCGTCAGAATATAGCAAATCCTGTTAGTAATGCAACAGCATACGACGAAACAAAATTTTAATATTTAGCCGGGGTGGGGTAATAAGCCCTATCTCGGCTTTTTGTTTTTAAATACATATCAATATGCAAAAGATCAGAATTGGAAACGATATTAGAATAAACATATCACTTGTTGATAAAACCGAATATAGCGCATCTAATATCAAAAATATAAAATGTTATCTGGTTAACAAAACATTAACCGAGAGCATGAATAAAAAATGCTGCAATAGTTAGTATTTGCTAAATTGGTGTGGATGTCCTACGTATCACGTATTGCCTCATTGTAGAAATAAATTTTACTACAATGGAAGAGATTTCGACTGCAAGTGCGAAATGGATAAATATAGACCTTTGGACAAAACAAAATATCTCATGGAGTCTGAGTTGGACGCAAACAACAATGTTATAAATGCGTATTTCCCATCAAAAGATTAGATATGCGGAGTATATCAATTAATCGTTGTTGTAGAAACATTTGTTCCTGGTTGGGGAAAAAGACAGCTTAAAACTAATACAATAGACTATGGTGAGATATTTGAAATTGTTGATAAAGGTGTAGAGTAGACTGGTGGTATAACAATAACAACCGGAGTTGATCCTTTGATTAATTCTGGATTTATTGGATATTTGGCAGTAAGACCATTTGCCGAAGATGAAGAAAGTGATAGCGAAAAGGGCTTTGATAGATCTGACGATGGATACGAAAACCCATCACAGGAAACGTATAATAAAATAGGAATACAGAATGTAGATCCTAATCTACTTCTAGAAGTTCATGATTTATCAAGATTTTCAACTATAGTAAATTATGTAGATGGTCAATATTTGTGGGTGATGTCAAAAAAGCCTATTAAAAACATTATTGATGGAAGCATGAATAATATACCATTTACTACTGTTTAGTACAATGCTGAAACAGGATATTATTATTATGCAGGATCTAACCCAGTACTTAAAAATACTATGTCTGGAGGAGTTTCTGTAAAGGCAATATTCTAAAATGACTAATTATGGCAGATATTAAAAACTCGTATATAAGACCAAAGAAAGAGGATACAATCGTATACGGAAGGATTGTTAGCGCGTCTACAGAAGGCGTTGTGGCAGATGCTGGACAAATATACGATGAATAGCTCAAGATTGGTCAGCACGAATTAAATTAGCGAATTATAAAAAGCGGCATTGGATCGCTTGCCGGAATACCTACATATACAAAAGGTATCATAGATAGAGTAGACCCTAGTGACATCCCTGATAAATACATACTTATAGCTGATAAAGAAAGTGACCTAAAAACAAAACCTTCTAGAGAGGTTGAGGCAAACGGTACGTATGTCGACATTTTGTTTTCTGCCATAAGAGCTTTATAGAGTGAAGTGGCAAAAATAAGAAATACGTTTAGATATGGACTAAATTCATATACTGATGAGAATACATTAATGTCATCTGTTCTAGATGGTATTTCTGATCCAGACGATGAGCCACTGTGGGCAGTTGATAAAGAAGATTTATCATCTGTCAAACGCCTTACAATAGGTCATGGTTGTGAACTTACACCAGAATCAAACTTAGGATATGATGAAGAGGGTATAGTAAAAGTTACCGGCGAAGCTACATGGAACGATGATGAGACTGTAAAATAGGTTACTGACCCTAAGATTTTCATGTACTTTACTGTAACTAATCCAGACGTAACTATACATTTAACGGATGGAGAGAACTAGACCCGTTTTAATATAAATTCAATAGAGCTACCAAAAGCAGATGCTTACAATATAATGGTTTGCATTAGCAGAACTGTAGAAGATGCTGGTAGTAGATACATATATATTAGTATCGGTGATGCTATCCATGACAAGGTATACAAATAGGGTTATTATTATAATGATAAGCTAAATGGTATACGAAACGATATCGGATATTCATACTATCCAGACTAGGTTACGTTCAAGAATACAAACGTTTCCATGTTTGATATATGCTCTAAGTTCTAGGATTTTTCTAATCAGGTTATTCCTAGCGCACCATCTGAGTAGGATTACAAATATAAAGTATCACATATAACAATTCGTTCCGTAAAATCAGAAAGTGTACTTTAGAAGATAAAGAATCAAATTCAGAATAATGAATTAACCTTTGTTGAAAGTACAAAAAATTTATGGATTAAAAATAATGATAAACTAGTTAAAATTGCTGCTGGTGGCGGTACAACACCAGATGACGGTATGACAGAAAGTGAAGTATTAGACTTGCTTAAGAAGCAAGGTATTATTCGTGAAGATGGTAAAGACCTACGAATAACAGACCTTTCAGATATTACATTTATTCACCAAGACACTGGCAAGAAGTACAAGTTCTTTATCAATGAGTCTGGAGATCTTATTAATCAAGAAATTCCTAATGACAAAGATCTTCTTTCTAATAGAGTTGTCGCTAGTGGCGTTGACCTTGATAGCTGGAGTGCTAGAGGATTTATCGGCAGACTTAGATTAGCCGAATATAATAAAGCAAACCCATCTAATAGATTATCTGAAACACAAAACATTGGATTATATTCCGACAGAATAAAAATTGGTGCATTCTATGCGCCATTGGATACAGATATCGTACACGGTTGTACGAGAGCATTCGTTGAACTTGAGAATACATCTGATAGCGACTTTTGTTTGCAGGGGTGCTATTTGCATTATACTAGACCAACAGACGATAAGTAGACTATATATCATTTACCGCTTACTGGTACGATAAAGGCAGGTGGTACATATGTTATTGCAGGAGCTTATTATGGTAACAAGAAAGACGAAAACGCTTATATTAAGGTAGATTCATATGATCAAGAATGGTACGAAGGTGGTAAGTTAATTGATTTTACAATCAATACAAGCTCTAGTCTTGGTAATGGTTTTGCTTTGACATATGGTAATGAAGGATTAACTCCGACAACATATCTATGGAAGTCTAACGATAGCTCTGTAACTATATTTAATGACACTAAGACTTACCCTAACTTATACGATCCATCATTCATTGATGCAATCTACTTCTTTACAGGTGTTATAGATTCTTCAAAGACCGGATATTGGGCAAAGCTTGTACTCGGTATTACATCGAACACAATGTATAAAAACACATTTGAGCTTGATCCTGCATAGCAGGCCTATCAGTCAGCGAATGTTAAAGATAGTTCTAGAGCAAGGTGGGCTAGTACAGCAGATGTTTGGATTGTTGATCTTAGTTCACCAATGATTAGTTTTCCGCATTCTAAGGAATAGTATAGTGTAGCTAATTTTACACCAAAGGCATCTTACTTGAATAAGAATGTATGTACAGATAAGTCTAAGCTTAATGTAACTAAGCCAAATATGGTTACATGCTCGTTTGGTATAGACATGCATAAGGATAGAGCGTTTAACTGGATCTCTGTAGGATATCATGATGAGTATATTTGGATTAGATAGAAAGGCTAGAAAGGCTAGAAAGGCTGGACATCTCGTTTCGAATCTTATAAGAAGGTAGAAAACGCTATCACTGCAGCTACATCTTATCCTAGAAGAAAAGAGTACTCTAAAGACGTTAATAACATTATTTATAATAGAATCATAAGTAGATTCCCAGCAGATGGTACATAGTATACATCTCATAAATGTGTAATTAATGTTGTTAGTTCTTCGGTTACAGGAGGACCTTAGGTTTGGGAGTACGTTGTTGGTAGACCTGATGTTAATGGTAATCCTGGTTCATATGTATCAGATGTACAGACATTTACATTGTATCCAGAAACTTATAAGCCAGTTATTTACTAGACAACAGACTAGCAGGGATTCGATTGGTTGTAGTACCAGGTTTGGGCGGCAGCAGCAAACAAGCTGAACGAAAAGATTGCCGAAGATCAAAATAATAGCAATATTATTCCTATTGTTATGAATACTGGAGATATGACACAGAATGGAACAAGAATCAATGAATGGTTTGATTATTACAATGCTGGTCACGTTTTGTTTAATAAGTTTGAACAGATGAATGTTGTTGGTAACAATGACCTCTGTGGTACAAATGTAACAGATCTTGGAACCGGTGACGACCTTGGTAAATCAAACTCTTTCTACTTCCATGTATTCTATTGTTACGATATAGATGAGTCAGTATTCGTTCCTATTGTAAATAATAAATATATTCCTTCTTTGTATTATTTTGATTCAAAGAATTATAGATTTGTTATGATTAATAGTGAGATTACAATGATTAACTGTAATCAGTGGTTTAATCTTAAAGACGGCAATGATACGATAAATATCTACACTGGCTACACTATCGGCACAAATCATAAATATGTTAACAGCTTTACATCAATCTATACAATGGTTTACAACATGCTTAACACTAGTAAAAAGTGTATAGCTGCTTGTCATGAAATGCCGTTTACTGTTATTACTAATAGTAGTATAGCTACTGGATAGGAATAGTATTCTAGATCACTTGGACCTAATGGTGCCGCATTAATCGGTAGTCATTGCAATTAGATCGATAAAACTGAAACTGGTGCTGGTACATATTGGCTTAGTAGACTTCTCGAGTATAAAGGCGTAAAGCTTATGATTGGCGGTCACAAACACACATACGCTTGTACATATCCTGTTAGAGAGTATTTCTTCTTTGGGTAGAATAAAAACAGCAAAGATAATTTTGCAGAGTATTCGATGAGTAATACATTGTAGAATGATAATGTTAGATTTGTTGAAAATAGTAAAGATTACACAAAATTCCCTTTAACAAAACGAGAGGATGTAGGACAGGCTCCTACTGGCTTCTTCCCATATACAAGTGTACCTAACCTCGAAGGCGGTGTTACTTATTTTATGTGTTAGGCTACAGGATTTAAACTTACATCAAATAAAGAGCTCCCTTCTGCAAACTAGAAGTTCTCTTTAGCTATACCAGAAACAACAGTTAAAAATGGAAAGGATACAGCTAATGCTAATTAGAAATATCCTATGTTTGGTATTATAAAACTATCGGATTCTAATTATAATGTTGAGCTTGTTAGAGTAGCTAACATTCTTACATCTACAGCTAAATTTACACAGTATGATTATTCTACATCTCCTATGAAGTTACAGTACTTTAAGTAGGTTTCTGATAACAACTACGGAGAGTGGGTTGATACAGAAACAATAATGCTTACAGTATGAGATTAAATAACAATTCTAAGATTGTTAGTGATGACGATATAATAATGTCGGATGGCTCTTTAACGCTGTCCGACAAATTGTCGTCTATAACTAATGATGTAAATTCGCTTAAGACAAACGTTAAGTGGATTTATAAATATGGCGGAGTCGGTTCTGGCTCTGGCCCCGGAGGTGGAGGAGGTAGCGATAAATCATTTAGTGTATTTGCATCGCTTAATGGTATTTAGCTTAAGGGCAATAATATTGTACTTAACGGAATAAATGCATATCCACTCCTTATTATAATAAACAACCCAAATGGTGGCAAGTTTAATGTAACATACTCGTACACAACAAAAACCGCTAGTGGTGGAGAAACCACTCAGACAAGAACTTAGATTTTATCTATCGAAAATGCGTTTAGATTTTAGACGAATATTAATCTTAATACAAACGCCTCGCTTACTATTACTGTAACAGATGGAAATGATACATAGCAGGTATCATGTCAGTATATCGTTACACCATATTCGTTCGATGTATCACTTGTTGATGATAAAGGTAAGAAGTATTTAACAGATAGTAATACGTATGAGATCTTTATAGAAACAGCAAGAGACACTGGTCTTAATATAAAGGTTGACTACGTAGTTTCAATTTCTGCAGCAATAAACTACTCAGTTAGATTTAATGGATAGGATTTAGGTTCTGGCAATATTGAAGATCAAAATGGATCGCTTACATTTCCTATAGATAAGAGTAATTTTACAAACGATAAATCTGGACTTTATTCTGCCGTATTTAACACGAAGATTATACCAGATGGTTAGGAAATGATCTCAAATGACTAGACAATAAATATATCTCTTATACCTAACGAGCTGTACTGTTTAATATCTCCGGATGTTGGTGTTATATACAATACGAAACAGACTAGTGGATACTATATTTACAATCCTGGATACATCCAGTTTAACTATAGAATATATGAAGGCATAAACAACAACAGAAGTTACAATGTTTTCGTAAAGATTAATGGAGTATCAATGTTTGAAAACGGTCTTACCGTAACAGAGCGTCAATAGAACTCATTTAAGATTCTTGCTACAAAAGCTGGAGAAAACACAATTGAAATAAACGTTTCTGGGTACAGCGCTAAATATTATTTTTATGTAAAAGAATCAGAAGATTAGCTTGATTGGTTTGAAAATCCGTAGCAGTGGAGCTAGTACTATTATAGAATTAATTCTTGTACAGATAATTTTAAGCAGTATCTATCGAATACAAGTATATCTTAGACGGTTAACTCTAACGCTATTAGAATAACAGGCATTGAACCTCCATAGGTTAGTGGTACCGGAAACATTTGTACACATATAGCTATTGGTTTACAGTTTAATCATATAAACTCTGATAATGCTACCATTATAAGTTTGTATAATGAAGGAGATTCTCCAATTATGACGATAGGGTAGCAGATGACAACTAGAGGTAGTTCTTTCGTAGATTGTTATATATAGAAACAAAACGATGCAGATAAAGATGATCTTACAAAATATCACTTATTATAGATTTTCTCAAATTTTGTAAAAAAGAATGGAAATGATTCATACTATGACACTTCTATATATATTGATGGACGAATGGAAGCTTCATTCTCTAGTTTGTTCAATGCTCCATTGCTTGTAAAACAATTACAGATAAATCCTACTAACGTTTACATTAACACAATAGATGTTGATTATTTACCTGTGTCTGGTATTGGAGAGAATGGAGATTACGATGTATACCAATATTACCTTAAATACAGATCTGAAATAATTCGCGAACAAAACGAATAGTTTTAGCAAGAACTTATTTTGAAACAATATCTAAAAAAGTTTAATGTTGGAATAGATGGTAGAGTTATTACAGATGGTGCTACAATTAGTGATATTGCTGCAAACACATCAACTCCTGTTCTTGTTATGACATGCCAAGATAATGGTACGGGAACGCCAATGATATAGAGGCTTGAGAAAAACTACGGCGAGGATGGAACTGGTGAAGGATCTGATCTTAATTTCCCTGTATCAATCGAATGGAGTCCTGGAAGATCTGCATTAGCAGAAGTTAAAATTCCAGATTCATTTACTAATGCACAATTTAGGGCATCGTTACAAGGTTCTTCTACAAAATTATATAGAGTAAAAAACTTTACACTAGCGATAGAAAATACAGACCAATCTGAAACTGCTGACGTTTATTTGTATTCTCCTAATTTTAACCAAGATAACACTGATACGTTTTTACCAGAAACGCAATTTACATTAAAGGCCGATGTCGTTGATAGCTCTCACTCAAATAATACAACTTGCGGAAAGTTTGTAAATACTGTCTGCGAAAAATTTAGCGATAGCATTAGTGAAGATAGTGTATTTAAACCATACATAAAGAACTGTCTTGAGGGATTTCCTATACTTTTATTTATGCATATTGTTACAGAAGATCCTGATTCTGGAAACAAAGATGATGTTTATTACTACTTCGGAGTATATAACTTCAACCTTGGTCGTGAAGCATATTTTAATCTCGGTTATAAAGATCTTAGAGTATTTGGTGATAAGACAACATTGACTGGTAGTGGCAAGGACTTTGTATTCTATAAAATAAACAACGATGATAATACGTTGAGAGAAGGTCTTGGTGTTGCTGAAATTTAGGGTGGTTCTAACTATTTTGACTTCTCTCAGTATGATCCTACTATATTATTCTAGCAGAACAAAGAGAACGATAACACATATATGTTTGGAGACCTTGTTCATGGATCAAACTTTTCTGAAGCAGAACTATAGGCATCTATACAAAAGCTTGTAAAATCAGTAACACTTGGAGGTGGTTATTTATTTGATTATCTAAAGAAGGGAAGAGGATCTTATGAAGATGGATATTCTGCAGAAGAGCTTGATTCATCTGGAAACAAAACTGGTAAATCATTAAACATGGTTCCAGATTATACTAAATAGTATCAAAGAAAGTCTTCTGGCTCAAGTTATCAATATGTATTAAAGAATACAATTAATGCTGGAACACAGAATGATTTAAGAGATCTCTGTATACCAGATACTGATAACAATAGACCATCAGAATTAAACTTCTAGTCAGTATCAGAGTATTATACAATATGTATGGTACTTGGTCTTGTTGATAGTGTGATGAAGAACCTTAATATTAAGACATGGTCTGGTAAAAATCCAGATGGTGCAACTTGGGTAACAGCGTTCTATGATATGGATACATGTTTAGGTATTAACAACAGTGGTGGTAAAATTTCTTATTTCGCATTCTCAGACTATTGGGATGGACAGTTAAAGAAAACTCAAGACGGCGTTGATTATCCTAATAATGTAAATATATATAGAGACTTCTCTCCATCTACACTTGGATCAAATGGATTTGATGTTCCTTCATCATATTTGTTTGCCGTTGCTAAGTATGCTAGATTAATATTTAAGGACGACGAGCAGTACACAGTTAACTACCCATAGGAATTGTATGCAAAATGGAGAAGTAATGTTATAAACAACAAGACTCATGAAGGCATTCTGAAAAATGCTGATTATTTTGTAGATAATTTCTACGCTAATAATCTCGGTTCTATAAACAACCTGCTTGTAACATATAACTATAGATCTAAATATCTAGCACTCGACGATTCTGGTAGTCAGTGGAATCCAGTTGATTATCAGAAGTTTAATGGAACTAGAATTAACTATGTAAGAGATTGGTTCAATGGTAGATTGCATATTCTTGACGCATACTTTAATCTTAACTCAAATATAGGTGTTCCTATATAGTATAGAGATAGTGATGGACAGTGGAAAAACTTAAATTTAAGTAGTGATCCAAATGTTGAAAACATTGTATACGATTGTACTTATAACGCTGCAAACTACTCTGTGCCTATGAATAAAGATGTATTTATCCTTAGAGACATATTCTCTTCAGGAATCTCTTCTGCTGGTATCCAGCTTGGTGCAAATGCTAGTTTTAAGATTAAATGTCCTAAATTCTCTCCTTTACAGATTACTAAAGCTAATGCTGTTATTGCAAACTATATAATTGGTGGAGATAATTACCAACAGATTGATATCCCAACAACAGGTGTGCAGGGTGTTAAAATTGGAGGTTCTTAGTTATGGTCTTATCTTGAAGACATAAACTGGATAGAAGGAAACGCTTAGACTGGTTTATATATTGGATCTGATAAGCTTGAATCAATAAATGGTTCTTCGAATACATTCGGAAGTTTTTCTTTTGATACACCTAGTGTTAAGGAGATTAATTTAACATCTCCTGGTTATACTGCAACACTAGCACTTAATGGAGCTGATAATTATCCTAACTTAAACTCTATTAATATTAGTGGATCGAAAATGGGTTTAACTGCAAATAACTTAAATGTAACAACTGTTAATGTTAGTAATATCAAAAACCCAGGAGCAAGTATAGCTATAACAAACTGCTATAATATCACAAGTTTTTCTGTAGATAATAGTTAGCTTTAGGCACTTCAATGGTCATAGATATAGGGGCAATACAAGAACTTATCGTTCAATAATAAAACCAATATTACAAACTTTAATTTAAGTTGTATTGAGAGTGGTGGTAGTTTTACTCTATCTGGGGATAATTCTGTTGAAACTGTGACACTGCAGGGTTTTGAAACAATAAATATAAGCAATTGCCCTAAGCTTAGAACCGTTACAATTACAGAGTATGATAATCATTCTAATGTATAGATTTACCCTAAAAATATATCTGTAACAAATTGCTCGCATAGTTAGCTTTGTATTAAGGATAATATTGGAGCTACAGTTGACAATACTGTAGACTTACGTAACTCTACACATCTTTAGTCTGTATGTTTCTAGGGTAGCACGAATATAATTCATGTTACACTTCCGCCAAATGTTACAGCTACAAATTCTTGCTTCGCTAATGTTACAGGTCTTTAGACAGTTGATGCAACATCTCTGTATATTGAAAACTATACATTCTACAACTGTTTTAATTATAAAGGTTTAAATAGTAGTGGAGGTTATACAGGGTTAACAGTAAACTCTAATACAACTGCTTTAAATAGTGCATTTGAAAGAAGCGGTGTTGATCTTAACTTTGTATCAAACTTTTTTGCACATGCTATTCCAGCAGATAACAACATTACTAATACTAGTTTAATGTTTGCTAGATCAAAGGTTAGTTTTACACAAGATGATTACAAGAGGTGTATAACAAATGGCGTATTTAGAAGTCCTATAGATCCATCAGCTTTAAACAAGGTTACCGATGCTGATTTTATGTACGTTTATACAGGTGTAAACGTACACTTTAAAGAGTTGTATAATTTCGGTAGTCCATCTGGATGCTCATATAATTAGATGATTGCAGCACATACAACAAGACTGGCTACAGACTGTTTTAAGCACTGTATATCAAAGATGACAACTTGGGGCGGAGATGACGTAAGCGGTGGTCATCAATTCTAGATACCAATGGACCCAACTACAGGTAACGATATATCAACATCAGAAATTATATCAGCTAAAGATATATGGAATCCTAATGGCATATCACCTAAGAAGCTTTGGAAAATATCGGACTTTAATATATCTAGCTCGTATAAGGTTGACTTAAGTGAAATGTTTAACTCTAGTTGGACATCATTAACAACTTTATATGCAAGCTTCCTTGATTGTTATAGCGTAAATCTTGCTGGATTACTTTATGATCTACCAAATATAAATGAAATTAGAACGTGTTTCTCACAAGATAGCAGAAGTACAGATAATGTTAATTTATGGGAGTTTATTAATTGGGAGAAGTTTGTTCCAAGAAGCTGTGGCGGATTCCTAACAAGTGAATATAGACGTGATTATGGATGCTATAATTTTAAAGCCTACATTTCATTAGAGCACTATAGAGATATATGTAATCTGTACATTAAGCATAATAAAGAGGATCTTAGTAACTTATTCTACAATACAGATATAACAGAAACAGATGGAGATTTAACATTTGGAAATACATCTGCAATAAATTCAAACGCAAAATATATGAGACATACGTTTGATGGTGCTAAGTATGGTCGTGGTGCATTAAGATTGGATGACAATTTCTTTTCTAAATTACCTAAAATACAAGATGTTAGATATTGTTTTGCAAATACATCTTTAGCAAAACCGATACCATTCGACTTCTTTAGAAAGAGATATGATGATATTGATACCCATGTATTCATAAAGGTTGGAGAAGAATACAAGCCAGCAACTTTACATGATTATAAATATGGAAGAGATAACAGTTATAAAATCTGGAGCTTCTCACATGTATTTTATAATGTTAGCCCTGCTAGTGGTGCATAGCAGTTTGATATGACTACAAAAATTCCGGACAATTGTGTAAAGAATAATGACACAAGCGACTAGACTGCATATATGGAATATTATACTCGTACATAGGATCCGGAAACTAAAGAATACACATATACAAAACATACTGTTAATCATTGCACAGAATTTACTGACACATAGAATTTGATAGGTGGATATTAGGCTACATATAATCTTGGAGATGGTTCAATGTTTAGTAATGGACAAGTACCTGATGGTGGCGTGAACAAATTGATTATACCGCCAGATTTCTTTTATTGTGCAGCAACTTCTCATTCTTCAGATAGCGGAGATAATGGTATAACAAACTATAGTTATGCATTTGCTAAAGATGAAACGTCTAACACAATGGCCGGAATTATACCTGAAAATATTTTCAAGGCAAATAGGTCTGGAGTTGTAACAGGTGTATTTAATAACCAGGTAGTTATACCTCGTCGTGTAGGTTCTGCAACATCTGGAAACGAAACAATAAACGTATATGTTCAGTATCCTAAAAACTATACTACATATTCTATTTTGAATAATGCATTTGGAGCATAGCCTGTTATATTGTAGGATAGTAAAGCTGGTGAACATGTAACACATAATTATTCATTTGTATTATTTAACGAGTCAATACCTTCTACAACATCTACATTAAGTAATGCATTTAAGAATAGTTGTATAATTTACGGTATAAATTATGGTAGCTATTCTGGAGAAGCTAGATTAAATTTAGCTTGCTCCTATAATGATGGAAAACTTGTTGAAGGATTTGATATGGCCAGATTCTCATCAATTACGCTAGACCAGATGTTATATACAAATTTATTGTGTGTATTAAATGGTCCAATATTTGCTGGAACGTATTATATATCTAATTGTAAAATGGCTTCCAATAATTCCAAAATAGTATCAACTTGGGGAGAAAATGTTGGTAATCACACATCTAGTTTTATAAAATGGCCTGCAGCAAATAGTAGTATTGTTAACAAGATGTTTGCGGATACAGATTAGGGCATAACAATAACTGCTTCTAATATTTAGAATTCTGGAGAAAGTTTAAGATACTATAATGAAACTGGAGTAAGCATAGTATGAAATTAACATTAAAAAGAATAGCTCTACGTTCAACTTACACTATAGGTAAGCTTTATATAGATGACGTATATTTCTGCGACACACTAGAGGATACTGTAAGAGATACCAATAAGAGTGGTAAGTTTGATAATGGAGAACAGAAAGTAAAAGGAAAAACAGCAATTCCTTACGGAACTTATGAGATCAAGTGGACGTATTCACCTAGATTCAAGAAGCATACACCACAGCTGATGAATGTTCCATCATTTGAAGGTATACGCGTTCATGCCGGAAATACAAGCGCCGACACTGAAGGGTGTCTTATTCTCGGCGAAAACAAATAGGTTGGAAAGGTCCTTAACTCAAGAGCTACTATAAACAAGTTTTACCAAATAATAAAGGAGGCTTGTTCTAACGGAAAAGTAACTATTGAGATAAAATGAACAAGGTAACAGGAACATGGCGCGAGAAAATTTAGTATTCAACCGCATGCCTCGCGTTCTTAAGCGGTTAGGTTCTCACCTGGGTTCAGTATTTACAATAGGGTGAAATCTCCACAGGGGTACTAGGGTTTGTAGCCCAAACATTAGTTTATTCAGCTAGTATCTATGGAGTGTCTATTTATATACAGGGCAAATTTGGTGAGTTAAGAACATATTTAAAAGAATATTTGAACAATAATGAAAGCAATGCTGATGTAGTAGATATTAAACAAGATAAAGAACAACTACAAAACGCTGCTTAATGCCATTTGTGGGCTTCTAATAGCCTTTTGTGTAGCGTCTGGTATATTCTACCACAACAAAGCTAATAGGCTCTCAGAGGAGCTTAAAATGGCTAATAATAACATCGAAGCCTATTAGGATGCCTTAAGTGGTGCCTAGTAGGCTTCTGGTGTTTTAAGGCTAGATATGAAAAAGCTTAAAGATTATAATGATAAGCTTGTGTAGTAGTTGGATTCTGTGCGTAAAGTTAAAAAGCTAAAAAGTAAAGAAATTTAGGTAGCGGCAACTCAGAAGTAGATTATAAACGTTAATAAGAGTAAGGGGGTAGGGGGTGATATTATAACTATACTTAAAGACTCTATTTATAAGGATAGCTTACAATATAACAACCTAACTAAAGTATACTATACAATCGGTAAAGATAGTGTTAATATCAAGTTAGATGTATAGAATACTTAGTACCTCTACGTTTATAAGCATAGAGAATATAAAAACAAAAAGAACTTCTTTAAGAGATTGATAACATTTGACTGGAAAAAGAAAGATGTATACAAATACAAGATACATAATACAAACGATATACTTAAAGAAGACAGTATAAGAATAATAGAAGCAATATGAAAACATTCTCAGCTCGTACATTGATAGATGACATACTTCTTATTGTACGAAATAATAACATAAGTGAGAGTGAGGACATGTCTAGGGATTAGATCTTATCTTGGATAATGTAGTATAAAGCTTATTTGTCTAAGAAGGAGGATGACAAAGATTCTGAGACAGGTGATAACGAAGATCCAGATGATAGTTAGCTATCGACTATCGGGCCACTTGAACTTATAGACGATCCTGTTCCTGGATCAGAAGACTCTTGTTGCTGTTGTTGCGGTAAACGAAAGAGAACAAAAAATAAGCTGTATACAATGGAGAATAGCAGTGATGACATAGTTAACGTTACAGATGCTAGTGGTTGCGTTATATAGATTATGAGTAAATCTAGAAAACACTATCATAACTTTAGAAGGTATACATATAATGAGCCTACATGTTGGTTTGATGATTAGTATATATACGTTGATGGTAATGGTTCAGAAAACTTTAAATACATATACGTTACAGGAATATTTGATCCTACACAAACAGTTGGTAGTGAAGATGATATAATAATACCTGGATGGATGATACCAGATATAAAGAGAGCTATTATGACCAACGAATTAGCGTTTATGCTTAAAAGGCCTAGTGACGATAGCAATAATTCAACATTAGCAAGCGTTAAACCAAATGGTCCTCAAGATAAGGAAGAATAAGAAAAGCTATACAATAGCTGATATATATAGAGACTACATTAAAAAGAACGATGTAGAGCTTAATTACGCGCGATATAAGCGCATTATAGACGAATTTAATAAAGTTGTCAAGGAAGAGATTTTAGAGCGCTCACAGCCCTTTAAAATGCCTTATGGGCTAGGCACTATATGCATAGTAAAATATAAACCAAAGAGCTACTCTAGTTAGTCATTGTCTACAGATTATAAATCAACTAAAGAAGTAGGCAAAAGGGTTTATCATTTGAACGAGCACTCAAATGGATACAAATATAGATTATATTGGTCAAAAATACCCAGGATGTTTTCTGATAGATATAAATACTAGCTATGTATGGTTAGGGAAAACAAAAGGCACCTTGCTCAACTTATATTTAATAAACAAGATTATATAAATATAGATGATATACAAGTATACAAAATGTGAGTCAGTTATAGCTAAAATTATGGCTGACTCAAACATGCAAGAAAAGAACATACGTATTACAGATATACGAGAATGGATCTTTGAAGCTGTTGAAAAAATTGGTGCACCTGTATAGTATGTATAGAAGGAGTCTGGTGAAGATTGCGTTCCAATATTTGAAATACACGAACATCAAGTTCCGATACCAGAAGACTTAGAATCATTGACAACTGTAGCCTATTCAAACAATGGAACAAATTGGGTATAGGCACTAAAAGATGAAAGTTCATTTAAGTCTAAAGCTAATACAAAACATATGCACCACTATCATCCAGAACAGCCTGCTGGAGTAATGTTGCCTACGCATAGATCATAGCTTCTTGGCATCAATGGTAGTACTGCTCTGATGGATGCTATTAGAGATCATAAGACAGATGTTCCTACATACTGGATTAAACCAGGCTGGATAGTCTTTAATAAAGACAAGGGTTTTGTTAAATTGTCATATAAGGCAATAGCTACAGACGAAAGGGGTTATCCACTTATCCCAGACTTAGCTTCATATTAGGAAGCTATATACTGGTATGTAATGATGAAGTTAAGCTTTCCAAAATTCCTTAGAGGATCACTTGGAGGAAAAGCTAGATATAATCAGAACGCATACTTCTATATATAGTAGCAGTGGAATTTCTATAGAAACCAGGCTTACGCTGAGGCAATGATGCCAAACGAAAGTGAAATGCTTACTATTAAGAATGAGTGGACTAAACTTATACCAGAGTGGGATGATGATGAGAACTTCTTCAATAACACCGGAAAGAAATAGTTAAACTTTAATGATTATTGCTATGGATACTAATACTGAACCACAAATTAATAGTTTTGCAGGAGGATTGAATAGTGATGATGATCTCTCTGTTGTTGCTACAAATTAGTATATCGATGCTAGAAATATAAAGATATCGTCATACAGAGGTGGAGAAGGTAGAGATAATAGGCATGGGTCACTAATGCCAGTATAGGGTGTAAAACTAGCTGGATCATTTGCTGGTGAGGGTAACAAAGTTGTTGCTACTGGTTCAATAAGAGATTATGGAGTAGTTGTTTGCATTGATGAAAATGAAAACAAACTTAAGGTCTATAGTTTTAAAAATGCGATAGGTGGAACTGTCCATGATTAGGACTTCAATGATATATAGAAGAGTAGCATTGTTGTAGACGCTCCATTATTGCCGTTAGATAAAGGAGAAAAGTATCCAGATACATTCGATATTTAGCTTAATTATGAGAGCAAAAACAATATTAAACTATACTTAGCCGATTCAATACACCCGATAATGGTTTTTAATATAAGCAATGGTTTTTTATATAAAGATCTTAATAAATGCTTATCTTATCCAGAAGCGGTTTGCAAACCACCAGTATTTGAAGAATACGTGCCAGGAAAGATAGAATTTGGTGTTGTAAGCTATTGTTATCAGTTATACAATAGATACGGAATACATACAGGAGCATCTATACAATGTCAGCAAATACCAATTGGTAATTATGATTTCGATAACAGATACGTAAAGTGCGGTGGCAAATAGGGCGCACAATCAAATTGCGGAGTAAAAATATCTATACAAATTCCTAAAGATTATTGGCACCTTGATTACATTAAAGTATTTAGGGTACAGTATACGCAAAATGGATAGATGCCAATAGTATCTGTGATATATGATGCCAAAGTAAATTTTAATGAAAAAGATTCTACAGAACTAATTATAAATGATGTTGGTAATGATCCAATAGAGAATATCAGTGTTGAAGAATTAAATTCATTACAAGGTGTTAGGATAATACCTAATTCGTTGGCTTCTAAGGATGGTTTTCTGTTTGCTGCAAATACAAAGACAATACAGACAACTATTAAGGATTTCGACAAATGGGACGCAAGAGCATTTAGGTTTAATTACGAAAAAATCAGCACCGTAACAGATGTTAATGGTAATAATGCATTTAAAATAGATGCTCACGAACACGACATAGAAGACGACTCTGTTGCCGTTCCTCCGTTTGATCACGATTGCTATGATGGTACTTATAATAATATAAATAAAGAAGCTTCATTGTATTCTGCTAACTTTGTGTTCGATTCAAAATATCAATGGGTCGGAGGATCTGGTAAAAATATAGAATGGAGATTTGTTATTTCTTCTTAGGTAGAAGATTCTTGTGTAAAAGAAAATAATACAAGAAAGATAGGAACATTATACAATTATTCTCAAAAAGAAAATGTATAGCAAAATAATGTCTTTTATATTGATAAAGATTTTAATCCATCTATAATAGAGAAAGCTGAATTTGATCCAGGAATAAATAAAAACACATGGTTAATAAAGTCACTTAGACGAAACGAGATTTATCGTTACGGAATTGTTTTGTATGACAAATATTGCCAAGCTTCTCCAGTTAAGTGGATTGCTGATATAAGAACTCCAAATGTCACCGAAGAAGGCTTCTAGCTTATGTCATCAAATACTATCGTTAATGGTAAACGTTACGAATTAGTTATCAGAAATCTAGGAATACAGTTTATGGTAAAAAGTTTACCAGAAGGTTGTACTGGTTATCAGATAGTTAGATGTGCTAGACATGAATCTGATATAGCTACAATATCACAAGGAGTTCTTAGCTCACCTGTATCTAATGCTTATAGTAGACAGTATGAATCAAATAGTAGTGATTACTGGATAACAAAGTATCATATGTTTTGCCCAACGGGATTTTTGACGACAAATAAGTTCATATAGGGATACAACGTACACGATTAGCTTAGGTGGGACGGAAAGGATGTCGAATCACAATGTATGACAAATATAGACAATGACAAATTATTGCAGTTTGTTTCGAAGGAAGTTTGTTATCAGTCAGAATCATTTAAGCAATTTGTAAAAGATAAAAAATATTATTTACAAAAATAGTCTTTTTTATTTGGAGCTAGAGGTGACTATAAGTTTCGTGACGATTAGTATGATTCTTTTATAAACGGTAATCCGAATCCAGATTACGGATCATTATATGGTAAAAATGGTAGATAGAATTTTCAGTTCGTAATACCATGTATATCTAACTGCGCTGTAGAATTATTTACTGGACGAGATGATAACGGTGACGCAAGAGGAGACTTTTATGTTAATGATCTAACTATAGAAAGGAAATACTATGATCCCAAAACTAGTGAAATATGCTATTTAGACGCACCATTTAATCCAAACTATTTCTACGAAGTTAATCCTTAGGCGCATAAGAATAAAGGAATTAATATAATTAAACCTACTGTCTACTAGTTTGCTTCAGTTGGTGGACTTGGAAATGATAAGCCATATTCGTATGCATTAATAAAAGATTGCATTTTAAATTTTGATAGACTATATAATAATGACGAATAGTCTGCTAATGAAAGAAAAGAAAAATCAGGTAGGTTTATAATATAGAAAGCCTTCGCTTATATAAAATTATATGAATAGAGTGTTCGGCCATATGAATTTATTATAAATAGACGTCCTGATCCTGGTGATTCATGGTTTGATACTGTTTAGAAAGCAAACTATATATAGGACTTTTAGTTAGTTGATCAAATAAAATGGGACTAGGCATTCAAAAGAAATTTCAATAAAGACAACGAAGAATAGATGTCATCAAAAGCTTATCCTAATTATGCTGTTTCTGCTGGTGGGGCACTATTTACAAATATGGTTACTGGCGGAATTTGTAACGATACAAATGGTAACATATTTGGAGCATTTGGTAATTATGGTGGCGCATTTTAGGGTGATAATACTGGTGATTATGGTAAGAAGAACTCATGTTTTGGAACAGGTGGAAAATGTTTACTGTTAAGCTGTTGGTATAAAGAAAAGGGTACTGCTGGTGCGATTTCTTATTACTATCCAGAGAATGGCAATTATTACGATAGCCTAAAATAGGAGGATCCTTAGACGGAATCTACTGAAATTGGATAGATATTCAAGATAGTCAGACCAACTCTACTTGGAACATATCTAACTAATCTTAGATAGCAAATAACTCCTTATGGTGGTTATTCATTCACAAATAGGCTCACAAATGTATATTATGGAGACGGTAATTACTTCAAGTCTAAAAATAAATGGAATATAGTATTTGATGGAGATTGCCACGTAGAAACATTTGAGTATACTTCTATGCATAAAGTGTACGGAGCGTATAAAGGAGACAAGAATTTGAATTTCCCTAATACTCATATGATAACATACTCTATACCAACAGAGTCGAATATATGGTGTAAATTCCAATATGGATGGACATTTAGCTCTAATGCAAGAGATAATTATGCATCCTTTATACAGGCTGAACCATGTGAAATAACTGAAGCTTACGTACAAAAGGAGCCTGAATACGTTTATAATTCTGTATATAGCGTATATAATACAAGCGTTCCACTTGCTGTGTACGATGATCTTAATCCGCAAGACTATAATAAGACTATAGATACAAGAGTATATTATTCTGATTTGAAACAGAATGACGAAATCATAGATAGTTGGTGTAAATTTAGAAGCTCTAACTTTATAGATGTTGATTAGGAGTATGGTCCTATAACTGATGTATGTACATTTAAGAATGTTCTTACATTTCTACAGGAGCAATCATTTGGTGTACTTAGCGTAAATGATCGTAGTGTTGCTACAGATAATTCTGGACAAAATATAGTACTTGGAACTGGAGGAGTACTTGATAGATACGACTACTATAGTAATACATACGGAATGCATAAGTAGCAATTCTGCATTACAAGTAGTACTGGTGGTTTATACTGGTTTGATAGCCATAATAATGTAATCTGCTTATTTGACGGATAGAGTGTAACATAGCTTTCAAAGCAAGCTAAGGTATAGAATATATTGAACAAGTATAAGAAAAACGACAACTTTAAAGTATTCTACAATAATAGGTATAATGAGGTTATATTTAATGTACTAAGCGATGATATGCAAATAGTGTACAATGAAATGCTTGGCAAGTTTACATCTACGTTAACGATACCATTCGATGGAGCTATATAGTTCTTTAATGGAGAATATCTTGTAAAGAAAAACGATACTGTATGCATATATTAGTATGACTACCTTGATGGATCACCTAAATCAACAACTCAGTAGTTACTTTCAAGTTACGTTAAATATGTAGTTGCTCAATAGCCGCTTATTACGAAGGTATTTGATAATCAAGAGATTGTTACATACGAAAATCTATAGTTACATGATACAATACGCGACGATAATGATTACTTCTCAAAGAATCATAAATATACATGGTAGACAGAATCTTAGAAGATAGAATCCAACCTAGAAGAGTAGATAACACTTAGGGAAAATAATCATAGATTTGCCATACCTAGGGCTGATGGATTATTTGGCAATAGAGCTAGAGGCAAGGTTATGATTTGCAGTATAGAAGATATCAAACCAAATCCAGCTATGGCAATACAATATATAATAACAAAATATAGATAGTCATGGAGCTAAAATAGAGAAAGAAGATAAACAATATTCCAAAATTCAATGACGGAATAGACCTATCAAGTAGTGTGAAGGGTATTGGTGGCGATATAACCGGAATAAATACATATAAGCAATAGCTAACATCTTTGCCAACAATTAAAGAAATAAATGGAATGAAAACTCCTAGCGTAAGTTTAGGAGGAGGCGCACTTAGCAATGTTAATGCCGGTACTGTAACAGGAGCAGTTAATGGAACTCTTGGAATAATAAGCGGATTCAATCAGCAGTAGGCAGCAGTAAAAGATTAGAGCGGATTATTCAGCATGTCCGGATAGAGAACAGACTAGGCATTTGGAGTAAACTACCAGGCTTAGAATGATATTAATAAGAGATAGGCTATGGCTGATATATCTGCTTCTAACACAACTAATACATTGACTATGACTGGCTCTGGAGCTGCTGCAGGAGCTGCAGTAGGTACAGCTATAGTACCAGGTATAGGCTCGCTTATCGGAGGTGCAGCAGGAGCTATAGTAGGATTGTTTGGAGGCTTGTTTGGAGGCAAGAAAGCCAGGGAAAGACAGCGTAGAAAGATATTTAACGCACAGTAGAATGTAAACTTAATTAATTAGGTTAATCAATCATCAGCTGCAACAGAAGGTCTTACATAGCAATATTATTTAAATAATGGTAACACGTATGATGATGTATTATACGCCAACCGAGGAAAAGATTTAATGAAACCAAGATATGTTAAAAGGAAATAAAGTATGGACACCTAATGGATATTAGAGTGGTCCTGTAAATAGTTTAGTTGGCAAGGGGGAGTCCATTATAGATTATACTAATGGCACAGGAACTCTTGTAACCAAAGGAAAGGTTGGAGTTGATAATTAGCCTAGCTCTGTTAGTGTAAACGATAATAATGTTATAGCTGGTAATGATATAGACTGGAGCAATGGTATGAAGTTTTCTGATCAAGTAGCCCCATTAACAGCAAAACTTTAGATGTATAACAACATTGAGAAAAGAGTTGGAAAGAAACCTGAACTTAGCTCTTTATCAAAATAGACGATGGAACTTTAGAAGAATCAGTTGGATCGCGCTAAAGCTCCTATTTTGTAGGCTATGAAGAATATTACAGATAGACAAGAGAAGTAGCATTAGATCGAAGATTACGCTGCCCAGATTAAGCATAATTGTGGAAAAGACAGATTTGATAACGGTAAAAACTTATGGGACAAAACAAAGTAGACAATTTCTAGTTGGACTAAATCTGGCAAGGGCAAAGTGTCTAATTCTATGCTTGATGCAGGATATACACTTCCTGCTCTACTTGAAACACAGATGTTTAATCATTGGCGTAGAGAAAACCCTGTAATGCCAAATATATACGCAGCTAATAGATATGCACCAATAGCTTTATAGACTATGGCTGGCAATAGAGTATCAGCTAATCCTATTCTTGAAAAGTTATATGCACAAGATAGATAGGCTGCTTATTAGCTTGCTAATTCTGGAGGTTATACAGGTGGTCAGAGATAGGCTAATAGAGTAGCTTTGGCTTTAGGCAATTAGAGAAACGTTGCTGATGCACTCATGAACGTGCAGGAAAAGAATGCTGCTTATAGAAACGCTTATGCTGAAATGGCTGCCAGACTTGGTGATAGTGACGCACAGAGATTACAACAGTCTAACCAGTATGGATGGGAAGCGTACAGCAGAGCACATGGTGCCAAGACTAAAGGCATTGAGACACACTTGGCTAATCTTGGTCTTATTGGTCAAAAATGGCTGTCCCAGCGCATTAAAAACAAGCAGTATGGAGATATTCTTGACATGTACCAGCAGGATATAGATAACAGGAAAGATGCATTAAAAACAATATATGGCATAGGCGGTGATACTACAAGTGATACAACAACAAGCGGAAAGACAGGAGGTAATATTGGCGCAAACATAAACCCTGTTCCAGGTAGCAAAATCAATAAAGATGTATTAAATTTGAAATACGGCGATTACTCGATCAATAAATTAAATGCACCTTATGGTAAATATTGGTACATAGATCCAGATAAGGTCGCCGATTCTGCAAAATATACAAGAAATTGGGCAAAATCAAAAGAATAGTATTAGAGAGGTGCCTTTGGTACACCGTACGAGAGAATTAATTTCTCTAGTGATTATACTGGAGGATTTGGTCCTAATGGGCTATTCTTACCTACATGGGCAGGAAGCATATTTGATTATAATCCATACAATGTAACTAGCTTAAGATTAAAACGATGATAGGAATGTATGATGAACCAGTAGCGGTGCCTATTATAGACCTACTGGATAGCAGTATGATGTCGTAGTACATTAGTGCTGCAAGAGAACAATATAATTAGGCTGCACAAGAATAGAAGGAGTTTGCTAAGGAATTCGGAGAGTTGTATGGACCTAATGCAAATGTAAATAAATAGTTCTACGATATTACAAAAGGAGCTGTTAACAAAGGGCTTGATTATCTGTATTAGAATGGTATAGACCCTCTTAGATCTGCTGAAGGTAGAGCTTATATAGCTAAGATTATTAGAGAAAGACCATATGCAGAGATAGCTAATCTTAAAGCTTAGAATGAGTCTATGAAGATTTATTAGAAGTACAGAGCAGAAGCTATGCGTAATGGTACATATGACCCTGATTTTGAAAAGTTTGCACTTGGCGGTAAGACGCTTGAATCATGGGATCCTTCTACAGACGGTATGTGGACAAGAGAAGCTCCTTCTAAGTATTCTAGTTTAAAAGACTGGACTAGTAACCTCTTTGATAATATGTAGCTCGAATATGATCCAGAGTTAACAAAACAAGCTGGAGGTTTATATCAAGTGTATTCAAAGTCACCTAAGAAGATGCAGCAGATTCTTGATGCGAATATAAAGGATATGACAAAATCTGATCTTGGTAGATACTATCTCAGCATGTATGGAGGTGATATAGATGCTCTTAAGGCTGATATTATTAATCGTAACAGAGAATATACTCAGGTAGATAGACGAGCTGATCAGGTAAAAGTTCATCTTAACGACCAGTAGTTCCAGGCTAATGAAGCTGCTAAACAGAGAGCCTTCCAGAGAGAAATGGCAAAACAACAGCACGAATGGGATATGGAAGAGCTTGAACAAAAGAATGCGAATGAAATTGCTAAATAGGCAGCAAAAGGAAATGGTGAAGGAAGTAAATAGGATTATAATCTTGTTGCAGATGTTATGACCCAAGCTTCGTCTACATTGTAGAATTACTTTGCTACAAATACATTTGGAGAAAAGAACTATGGTAACAACCTTGGATATTTATCTAGAGCACAAGGAAAGGCTTTCTCTAACAAAGGCTTTAATCTAAACAATGTTTCATTCGATTTACCTAGAGGAGGATATTCAGCTTGGACAGGTGTACAGAAGAATAAGCTAAACCCTACATTTGGATATGCATACAATGCTAACGAAGTTAAAGGAAAGATACTTACCGAAGGCGAACTTAGAACTAAAGCTTCTTCGGTTACAACTGGAAAGACTATATATAGAACATATACCGATAAGCTGTATAAGAAAAATAATATTCTTGGAGTAACGCCAGACGAAACGTCTAGAAACGGTATAGCTATTGTTGGAAGAGACGGAAGAATGCATGTATATCAGAAAGTTACTGTGTACACTACAGATGGAACTTCTAGGGATAGTAGCGGAAACAAGTATAAGTTCGTGGATGGTAAATGGAAGAATATTACTACCGGAAAAGATCTTACTGATACCGATGAAGATAAAGCATTAATTAAGTCATTGAAGAAACAGAGAGGTCATTATTCGGCTTATCAAGAACTTCCTGCAGGAGATGTATCGTTCACTAAGAAGAGTTACACTACGCAGAAAAATAAGAATGGAAAAACCACAAAGAAGGTTATAGATAGAGGAAAAGTTATACCTGGAACAGAGTGGTACAATAATGGCGGAAATGTATCAATAGATGGATATGACACTTCTACACATTCTTCAAAATGGACAAATATAAATAAGAGTTATAATTAGTATTATAAATAATAACTATGGCAAATAGAATAAAGAACGTAAGTCCTAGTATAATTCCATGGGGATCCGAAGGCAGTACTTATGATCCTATTAGGTACATAAGACGCGATAATAGCACGCCGTACAGTAGGGTTACGAATAAATTTAGAAGCAACTTAGCTAGATATCAGAGCACATCTCCTGTTCAACGAGTTGTAAACAAAGGATACAAAGACTATGTAAATGTATCTAAATCGCTCAATACAGAGGAACGTGAAACCAGAAACTTATCTGATACGTACGATAAATTAAAAAAGGCTAAGGCTGTAAATGATGAGCTTGCTATGGAGCGGCCATTGTTTAGACCTTAGAATCCTGGGTTTGATTTTACAGCGATAAGCAAGGAAACACTTGGAGACATATTTTAGTCTACCGATCAGGTAAGAGCGAGCAACGCATCAGGAAAGGTGATGCTGAATAAAGAGACATCAGCTACAGTTGATTTAGCCAAGAAGAACAAAGAGTTAAAGTTGTAGAGATTACAACTTTAGCAGCAATTACAAAACTATTCTGATAATAGAGCAAACTTATCAAATCAAGACAAGTAGAATGTTATTAGGATAAACAGTTAGATCAAATAGCTTGATAAAAAGATAAACGATGGCGAAGTGTATGAGCAGAGAGCTGAATAGCTCCGAGCTCAGCACGACATGGATAACGTATGGGATTCTGTTGAAGAAGGATTAGCTGGTGCCGGAGGTTTCCTTTTAGATATACTCGGTAAGGCAGGTTCTTATCTTAATACATCAGGAGCTTATGGTGTGCATAATAACTAGGATTATAAAACTCTTAAGATGAACGATAAAGAGAAGTTTTCTTAGGCAGCGCATCAGTATATATACGACAAAAATATAGATAATAACAAAAAGAAATTCTAGGGTCTCTCTTTAAAGGATTCGCTTACAGCATAGATTGACGACTATACAGACTTTTAGAACCAGCTTAATGCTGAAATAAAGGGCGCACAAGAGGATTATGAGAAGCACGTAAGATATAGATAGGCTGATGAAAAGTGGTTCCCCCTTAGCGACGATTACAATAAGAAGAAGTAGAGATATGCTAATGCAAGTGTATTCTCACCAGAGTATTGGTAGTACGAAATGCCATCATAGATAGCTGCTTCTAATGCCTCTACTGCTGGTAGAATAGCTATGGCATTAAATACTGGAGCCGCTATTGGTGGTGCATTCTTAGGTCCAAAGGGACAAGCTTTGTTAAATGTTGGGTCACAGATTGCTACTACTGCTACAGGTCTCGATATAGAGAATATGAAGTTTGAGAACAGAGGTGAGGTTAGCGATGCTAATGTCGATAAGCTCAAATCAAACTTGATGGCAGGCGGCAAGAAATAGTATTAGGATATAATAAAAGACTTAAGAGAAAAGGCTAAATAGGTATATCCTAAACTGAACATAAATCCAGATACAGAAAGCGATGACGAGATACTCCGTAGTGCATTGGCTGGTATTATAACTTCTAGTCATCCAGAATACAGAAAGGCTGAGCTTAGAGCACTTGCTGGAAGTAACGCTCTTTTCCAGAAAGATAACATAACAACAGGATCAGACCTTATGGTATAGAAGGGTTTGTAGGTTGGCATGTTCGGAAGAGAGTTGTACAAAGCAGGAAAAGGAACCGTAAATTGGATTGCTAGCAAAGCTATTAAGCGTGCGGCTAATTCTGCTACAGGCGCGATAGAGCATACAGTTGAAGGAGCAGCTACGAATGCTGCCGCAGAAGCAGCTAAAGATGCTGTAAACGGTAGTAGATACGCAACTCTCAGAAAGGAGTTCACAGATAGCTTTAGAGGCGGATTTGGATTAGGAGAATAGACTGCTACAGTATTTGGACACGGTATGACCGGTTAGTATGTATATGGTACTATGACCGGTATTGGAAAAGCTGTGTTAGATTAGGCTAAAAAAGCCTTACCAACTAGAGGTTAGGCATTTATTAGATTAGCTACACATAGAGCTGGATAGTACTATCAAGACATCCTGGATAAGATACCATTGACAGCAAGAAGGCTTTCTGCATACGGTTTAAAAATGGGCAAGGTTTGGGCTGTTTCTTCAGCCTCTGAGGCCGCAGAAGAAGCCAGACAGTATGTTAATGCAGAGCAGGCTAAAAGGCAGCAGATGGGCCTTGGAGAACTTCCTAGCTTAGGTAGTTTATTCGCAAATGAATATAGTGCAGGATCTAGAACATAGGCTGCCATATTAGCCGAATTAGGAGTCGGAGATAGTGATCTTCTTGACAACGAAGAGTTCTGGTAGAATTATAAAGGAGGATTTGCTCTTGGAGGTGGTCACACCGTTGCGATGAGAGCAGCATCAGAAATACCTGGACTTGTGCGTCAGATATCTGCAGATTAGGCAATACTTAATGCTGGTATTACCAATCGTGTAATGATGCAGAACGAACGAGCTTAGGGACAGTTGTTTGCGAAAGAAGCCATAAAGGGTAGATCTAATATGGAGTAGATCTTAAACACTATGCAATAGCTTAAATAGGAGGATGCCAGAAGAAAAGAACACACTTATTCAAGCGATGAGTGGGACGCCTCAATAAAAGCTGCATAGGACATAATGAGAATGACATTAAGCCCTACTACCAAGGCCATAATGGAGAAACATGGCATACAATATGGTACAGACAAATACGCTGCAGCTGTAGCATCTGTATATCAGACTGGTTAGAATTCTGATGAGAACAGAGATCAGAGACAGAAGGCTATAGATGAATATAATTAGATCATACATTCCGTACAGCTTAATCAAGCTATTGATGAGGAATTAAGAAGAAGATAGAGCGGATCATCTATAGAGAGTCTTGCTTAGCAGAGAGCTGACAAAGCTAGACAAGAAGCCGAATAGAATGCTTAGTCTCTTGAGGAATTAGGCTAGGAAGTAGATTTAATATCAGCACAAGCTGAATAGGATAAACTTAACAGAATGACAGGTCCTACGGGAATAAGTAATGTTGAAGATCTACGCCAAAGAACAATACTTGTAGGATAGCTTAGAGGTTTACTTAAGCTTAGAGCAGACTGTAAGACTTCTGACGGATTCTTTAATATGCTTAGAGATAAGTTTGGATTGCATACTATAAGAGAAGATGCTGCTAAAATACATAAGTCTATAGATAGCGATATAAAGATTATTTCTTAGAGACTATCTGAACTGTCTGGGATCAATCTTGAGGGTCTCAACGATGCACAGGTAATGGATAAACTTGACGCCATGGGAGCTCTTGAAGAATTCTCTGACGACATAGAGGAGAATACAAGAGTAAGAGCCCTTCTTAACGCAGACGCAAAACTTATAGCAGATAGATAGAAGATGTTCTCTGATGGTCTGAAGGCCGAAGGAAATGGTAATACCAAATTCAGTAAGTTTATAGACGACGTCATGGCTACCACAGAGCGAAATAAGGCAATAGATTGGGCTTTAGCAGACGCTATTAATGATCCTTATGGACAAAAGTGGAACCAGGATAATACGTCTACCGGAGAAATAAATACAGAGCATAAGGATACATAGTCTCATGTAGAATCTCTTACAAAGTAGTAGAATAAAGTATATACTCCAGAAAATAATTATTCTGTAGAAAATAATACTTTCGAGAACACCGATAGACCTTATGTTCATGATGATCTTGAGCTTAAGATAAAAGAAGATAAGCTTGGATCTGTAGGAAAGCTCAAAGGCAAGATTGATGATATGATTCTTAGAGGCAAGGGCTATGATAAGATAAATAGATGGTTACAGTCTTCTAAGAGATACAAGAATATCATTACAAGAAACGAAGACAACGCTAAAATAATCGAAGACTATATCAATGACTAGCTTCTTAATGCTGGGTTAGAACCTAATAGAGCAATTGTAGAACAATCTAAACCAGAAGACGAATTAACAGATTCCTTCGAAAGGCTTAATAATCTTTCTGAGAAAAGACAAGAAAGAAACGAAAGAAGAGCTAAGATAGAGGCAAAGAAAAGACTTCTTAAGTCTAAAATGAAAGCTGCTATCAAGGAGTGGGCTAGATCTGGTGAAGCTTATTCTGGTATAAGTCCTAAGTTTTTGTCAACTCTTGCAAAGCTTGTAGCATATGGCACATAGTAGGGATATTATTCATTTAAGACGTTTCTTGATGATATTAAAGATATGCCATTAGATGCTATGGATATCCCAGATTTAAGTGGAATGCTTTCATATGTATATCTTAGCAAATCTAAAGAATAGGCTGGAACTGTTGCCGAGAATCTTGATTCAGAAGAGGCAGTTCTTAATGTTGGAAGCGTTTAGGATTATCTTAAAAACGATGAGTCAGACAAAGTAGAATAGCTTAAACAAAACGTAGATAAGTTAGTACAGCAGGTAAAACAAAATTTATCCAACATAGACAATATTGAATCAGCTATACAGAAGATTGCAGATTAGTCGTTAACTCCATTTGATAAGACTAGTATATCGCAGTATATACTGGATGTAGACAAACTTACAACTGAAGATTAGTTAAAAGATGCTATCAAGCAGCTTGGTAACATAATGCAGAATACAAATTAGGTATATAGCGATCTTACTGATTAGTTAAACAATCTGAATAATTAGAAGGATATTCCACAAGATCAGCTCGTAACAGATTATAATGATCTTCCAAAGACTGTAGCACAGTTAGTTCTTGAGCTTGAAGATGCTTGTAATACGCTTGATGCAATAGCCAGCACAATAGCTGATGTTAAGCCTACTACACAGCCAGAAAGAGACGCTATAAATGATTTATCTATACAGTTAATGAGGGCAGAAATAGCTCTTGATAATCTGTTGTAGGACAATGAGGCATAGGCTGTAAATGTTTCTTAGGAGAGAGATCTTATAGATAATGTTATTATGAAGTTTAATAACAATAAATCTATATGGGGAGACGCTAGTGAAGAGATACTTGATTGGTGGTTTACTAAGTATGCAAAAGACAATGTAATACTTCCAAGAGATAGTAGAAATACAATCACAAATGGAAGCGATAATCTTACGCTTGATTATAATCAGAAGATAACTGATTACATAAGATTATATGGAAACAAATTCCAGCAGAATCTTGGAGAGGTTGAATCTGATTGGTACTGGAGGTTGCTTAAAAACTACTTCGGAACACTCCTTAATAATGCCCAGGACTATATAGAATAGGATCCAGACAATCCTATGAACCCAGTTCTTTAGGATAACATTAATAGAGGTAGATTACTTATATCTGGCTTTGCTAATAAGTATGGAAAGCAACTGGATGATTCATACATGGATACAGACGCTTCTATAATTAGAGAAGCAGAAGAGCTTAATAAACAGGAGTTCTTATGGTACGAATCTGGTGGTAATAACTACATCTCTGGTCAGGGTGTTGGAACTACATTACATAGACCTGGGGTAAAGGCAATGCAGGAGAATAAAACTTATGTTGAGTGGAGTAACCAGCCAGACTTTATTACCAACGGCAAGTTTGAGATTATATTCAGAAATGCAACAGAGTATAGTAATAGACCTTACTTGAGGATTACATATAAAGGACAGTCTATAGAATTGCATATATATGAAGGTGGTGACGAAAGTAGAATTGGATACCAGCAGCATCTCGTTAATTTGTGGAAGTTCTGTTAGAAATATAAGAACTACTCATTAAGAGTTATACCTACAAGAACAAATGGATCACTTATTTATGACCCTGCGTTTGTTGGATACAATGAAAACTCTCCAACAGTAGAGGGCTTGCATTCCGTTGTTGGTAACATAATGAGTCTTGATGACACATATTCTATTGACCTTAAGAGTAAGTAGATCGGTATAGTAAAATAGGATAAGAAAGGCCAGATGAATGTAATGAGTCTTGATGGCTTAAATAGTCCTATACATACTTTAAATAGCGCTAGGATTGGAACATAGAATACATCTGTAGGTTCTACAGTATATTTATGGCATACAAACTTCGATGAGAAGAAAGGTAATTAGACTACGATTCCAGTTATACTGTATCAGTCTAAGTTGTCGTAGAATCAAGCTGATTCCCTTGTTGATCTGTTAATGGCTTACGCTTAGGGGTAGACTAATTACAACGGCTACAATACATATGATCTTATCAAAATGCTTGTACACGTTAATGAAAACAATTAGCCTAACTACGGAACCCATTAGACCAGAACTATAACATTCTCTTCTAACAGATAGATTATTATAGGATTGCCACAATATGATGATAACGGCAAGCGTGTAGACGGAACAGGAGAATCATATGATCTTACAAGTGAGCACGACTTAGAGAGACTTAGAACAGATTTAAGATCTGTTGGAGTAGCTTTTGAGAAGACTATGCTTAGCCAGTAGCTCAACTTTACAAACAACTCTGTTATAAATAATGTAAAGCATTACTTTGAAGACAATCCTAGTGCAGATACATTTGTGGCTCCAAATGGCTTAGAGTTTAGTAGAGATGACTTCTTTGACCAGGATGGCAACGAAAGAAGAAAGAGTACATATGCTGGTTATCTTATGCGTCACCAGTATACATAGACAGCTGTGGTTGGTTAGAATTATACTGCTACTTATTTTAAGGGCCCATACTTGGTTCCTAATACAGTACAGGATGATCATATAGATAATGCAATTACAGAGCAGCAAAAAGAGAATTCTATCTCAATGCCTAGATTAAACTCCCTTAAACAGCTTTTAAATCGCTCTAGAGGCCTTAAGTTATAGGTTGAAGCCAATAAGCTTAGAGACATAACAGATGGCGATAGAGAGCGAATGGATGCGTATTTAAGACGTGTTATAGGTGGTGACTATTATGAAATAGGAAAATAGCTAAATGATGACATACCTGCAGATATGGCTGTTGCCGGAAAGTGTATGACAGATATGGTCTATATTGGCAATAGAGTTGTAGATGGAGTACAATATCATGAAGCATTCCATAGAGTATTAGAGCTTTTATTAAGACCTTCTGAGAGACAGAAAATCTATGATTGGTATAAGAAGAGAGAAGGAAACGATAAGATGTCTGATACAGAAATAGCTGAAGGGTTAGCTAATCTGTATATGGATGCCCAGAACAACTATGACGACAATGAGTTCTCAAACAATAAGGTCATAGCTCTTTTCTAGAAGATTAAAGCTGGTGTACAGTTTGCAAGAGATCTTGGAAGTATAAGACTTACTCTGTTGTCTGCGATAATGGCTACAGGTTGGTATAAAACAAAAGCCGGAAGTAAGATACGTAAAGAAAATCTTGAACGATTTAAAGCTAAGTTTGGCGATTCTCTTCATTACGAAGTTTATAACCAGAAGACTGGCATGAAGCATAGCTTTGAAAATATCTTAAACAATGAACAGCTTAACGATTGCGTTGAAACAATCGCTTTCTATATAGTAGAAAAAGCTCTTGAAGAAGGAAGAGTTAATGCCGTCGGTGACAACATAGATCAGCTTACAATTACTGGTACAAATATCAAAAAACTTATTGGCGTAGATATGATGAAATAGCTTATGGGTGAAGATTCAGAAGTTCCTGTACCAGAAGCTTAGGCTAAAGCATTCCAAGAAATATTTAAGCAAGGTAAAGAAAGATACATAACCAATAAAGATGGAGTAGCAGTAGGAAAGGAATGGTATTATCCAAACTTTGCTGTTATAGCCGATAGAGTGTATGCTAAGATTGCTAATATAAGTAAAGAAGGTGTTGTTAGAAATACTAATGACGAAGATATGCAGGAGCAGCTTGAAGCCGGTTCTGCTGGAGCTTATATGGACTATGTTGGCAAGGAGTCTTATGAAATGAGTAAGCTACAAAGCATATCTCAAAAAGCTAAATTCTTCTTTGGTACCGTACCATATGTTAAGTGGGCTAACGCAAATAATCATGAAGAAGGAATTGAACTTGATACATCACACAGTTTGTTTGGAGATCCTAGATTTATGCCTCAAACCGAAGTGTTTAGCAAGATGTTTGAGCAACTTCACAATGTAAAGACTGCTCAAGAACTCCATGACGAATTGGCTAGACTAGCTTCACAAGATCCTATGTTCTTCTATGTGTATTCTGTATTCGATGAGTATTTCTAGGCTTAGTATATAGATTACAATAATGTTACAGGAGAAGGAATTAATTATAACGCAGAAGCCATTGTTACGCAGGTATACTAGGCGTTAGTTGGACAGAAATACAACTTTATGATGACAAGATCATCTACTGATAAAGATGGTCGAGTTAGTGTAAGAATGTCTAACTTGTCTGTTGATAGAGATACTCTCAAATTCTCTCAAGACTGGTCCAAGAGATTGGCTAATGGTGTTACAGGAGTTGTATCGACAGTAAGAGACCAGAATGGTAGAATATTATTTAATAGAGATAAAAGAGGAGTTGTATACAATGCTCCTGGAAATGATATATTTAAGCGTACATCTAACTGGATTAAAGATATATGGACACAGGCTAACGCTGGTAATGAAATAAAGATAGGTAGCAACATATACGATATAACAAGCCCTGTTCAGTTGTCTGAAGTTATTGATAAGATTACCATAACACTTAACAAGATAGGTATACAGATTGATAGCGATACTATTAATTATATGCTTATTAATAAGTATGGAGAGTTTAGTGCGGATTCATTTAGATAGATGCTTAATGAGACTACTCTTGTAAGCTTAAGTAAATTCTTAAACTTGCTTGATTAGGTTATAGGAAACGCAGGATAGATTAACATTGAGCTCGATACGTTATATAACAAAGATTCGTTTGTTAATGAGCTTGCTAAGTATCAGTCTATGAACAATAAGGTTAAGAATGAGATGATGAATCTCTTAACCAATAACAACAAGGCGTATACTTAGGGAGAGAATAATACTGTATCAGATATACTTGCCGATATACAGGACGAAAATCCTAATAACGAAGCAAAGTAGAGAATCTAGAATTTCTGCTACAATAAGCATTCTATCGTTCTTAGAAGAATAGCTTAGAACGAAGGTAATAAGATGGCTAAAATTCTTATGAATAATTATGCCGGATTTAAGACCGATCAGAATGATGACTATGGTTCTGACTACAACTAGGTTTCAGAAGTTGAGGACTATATGTCTAAGGTAACAATGCTTATTAGCGGAGGATTGATTTATCCTACAATGTCTGATAAAAAGACATATATGTATTTACAGTCTTCAGATCAAGCTATTAATGGGTTCTTAATACCTGGTATAGATTATAGACTTATAAACAAGCTTATATCTAGTTCTGATAATAAGTAGAAAGCAGCTATTAGAAGCGAGCTTCTTGGATCACTTCCTAGAATAGTCACAGACACTACCGGTAAAACTATAGTAAGACCATCTGATTAGATTCTTGATATCTTTATTGATTACGCCAAAGATGAAAAGGTTGCTATACTTGAATGTATGCATTAGCTTGGATATTTTGAAGGTGATACAGCTATAGATGATACTGTAAAGATAAAGAATTACCATACACCTAATAAGTATAAAAACAGCAAAGGCGAAACAGTTGAAGTAGAGCCTAATGGAACTAGATTCTCTTCTCTTACATCTATACTAAACGATGAAGGTAAGAGAATTAAGCTTAACGATCCTAAAAAGAGTAGTACAGAATGCTTAAAATTAGCTGACCATGAATTCTTTAATAAGAGTAGAGAGCAATAGAGAAACATTATGGCTAGAGTTCTCGATATCTAGTTCAAAGAAGAGCTTAAGAAAGCTATAAAACTTGGACTTATCAAAGGTGATATAAACAACTATTACTCTTTATAGAATGTTGGTCTTAGCTGGAATGAATTCAACTCTATTAGACAATCTTTAGCTGGAACATAGGGTATTACAACTCTAGAGCAGATGAATGCTGCTGCAGTCGTAGCAATGATGTCAGATATATCTACTAGATCAATTATTTCCGTACAAGAGGTAGAGAGATTATTTGGTGGTCACCCTGCATTCTATAAGTGGAAGTATAGTGAGAATGAGCTTGAAGATAGATAGACTGACCAGTTAAAGCGTCTTGGTGGACTTATTTCTACTGGAGCTAATCCTAGAACTGATTTCTAGGATGATTCGGAGTCATAGTATACATGTGCACAGGTTGATGATTTCATGGTTTCTTCTGAAGCTGATAAGATGCATGATGGAACTATTGACGATGCTTATCAGAATAGTGTTGAAAAGATGTTTGTACAGGCTAATACAAAAGAGGCAGTATACAACAAACTTGTACGTAGTGGTAAAAGTAAAGCTGAAGCTGCAAAAATAGCTTATGCTGAACATAAAACACAAAAAGACTTCGAAGAGTTTAGAGACAAGTATCTTGACGAAAACGATAAGGCTAGAGTAACTAAGAAATACTAGGCAGAATATAAAGCTTATGCTGGAAAGATATATGATCCTAAGTCTAAAGATCCTATAAATGTAGCCGATGGATCTGCATTTATTACAGATAAGATGTGCGAAAAGCTTCTGAGATCGCTTGGATTGTACAGCAATAAAGCTAAATAGCTATTTGCTATGCTTAGAGATCCAAATAAGCAGTATACATTCAGACAAAAAGCTGATGCATTTACAGAACTTTAGGAGTTTATTGTTGGCGCTTAGAAATATAGTGCATTTGGACACAGAAACGACGAATAGCTTGGAAGTCTGCTTATACCATATTATAACAAGATGGCATTGTTCCCTATATTCCCATCTATTGCTATGGGTGATATGGGCAAGGTGTACAACAAGATGGTAAACGAAGGTGTAGATATGCTTTTGTTTGATTCTGCTGTAAAGATCGGTAACAAGCACAATTCTAAATTCGAGTAGGGTAAAGGTATAGAGGAACCATTTGTAACATTTAAACAGGATCTTAGATACCTTAGAAAGCAGCTTAATACTGACCCTAACGGAAAGGTTGAGATGAATCTCGGTACACAGACAGCTAAAGTAGCACTTGCTAGTTTGATTATTGATAGAGCAAACTACACAGACTCCATTACAGGCGAAACTATTTCTGGATCACAGATTCTTGATAATATCATGGATTCTATAAACCAGCTTTCTGATATGGGCGTTAAAGAAGTAGATGATTTATTCTTTACAGATAATGAGTTCGATATTCAAAAGTTTGCTAAGTTCTTAAATGATGAACTTACATCTAGAAATGCCAATAAGAACACAATAGATGCTATTACAATTAAGATCGATGCAGACGGAAATAAGCACTTAAATGTACCACTTGCAGCACAGTCTGATCCTCATTGGATAGAGAGTATTCTTACATCTGCACTTAATAAGAGAATCGTAGATGTCAAGACTCCGGGAAATGCATTCTACCAGAGATCTGTATTTGCTATGGAGGGTAATGTAATCTCTGATGATGAGTACGATAAATTACCAGCTGCTGCTAAAAAGCTTATTAACTGGCAGACTCTCAATGAGGGTAAATAGCTACAGTTTGTAAACAATGATGGTAGTATGGACGCTGTTATATCTATAGACTATTTTGAGCATATAATACCAGAAGGAATGTCTTTCGATTAGGCTAGAAAGTGGTTGTTCGACAATAAGATCATAGGTAACAGAAGCGATGTAAAAGCTAATACTATTGGATATCGTATTCCTACACAGGCTCAGTCGTCTATACATGCTTTGCGATTTGTAGATGTACTTCCTGTTGTAAAGGATACTATCATTCTTCCTAGAGAGTTTACGAAAGTAACTGGATCTGACTTTGATATTGATAAGCTGTACCTTGCGTCATTAGCATACAGTGTTAAAGATGGTAAGGCTAGCAGAGAGTTTGATAAAGGTACAAAATAGTATCATCAGAACAAGCTTCTTGAGAACTATATGACACTTCTTAAGGATAACGAGAACTCTATATAGATAGCTATGAGATCTATTGATAATGATACAGAACTTGTAGAAAGTATAGCTAATCAATTTGAAAGTGCTGGTTCTACTAAGACTCTGCCATATAACTTCTATACATTGCACGAGCAGACTGATAGACGTAGAGATTACATTACCGGTAAACTTGGTATTGCGCCGTTTGCTCTTAATGTAACAAGCTAGGCTCTTACAATGGCTTATGGAGTTAAATTGAAAGAATCAGAGTTTACTAAGCAAACTCCGTTTAAGCGTATAGACTTACGTGATGATAAGAATGGTAATGCTGTTATGTCTTGGTTGTCTGCATTTATTAATGCTCACTGTGATATTGTAAAAGATCCATATGTATCAAAGATAAATGTAAACAGCTTTACATACAATATGCTTAACTTCCTTGTCAGAACAGGTTAGGCTGATAATTCTGTGTGGTTTATTACATAGCCTATTATTAGGGATATGGCATTTGCTGCAGAAGCCGCTAGTGGACACTATGGTAGAGATTTAACGAAGAGCAAATATAGAGCTCAGAAGGACGCTACAGAAAAGGCTTTAAGACAATATATAGCAGGATATTTAGGAATTAATATTACCAATGATTCCGAGCTTTATAATAATCCTGATATACGTAGAGAGATTAACTATATCAATGCTGATATCAATTCTGCTAATACGGATACAGTTGACCACGATTAGAGAAGAATCGACATAATCAACAGTATGTTCAAGAGTGATAAGTATTTAAAGAATTATGCTCTTAAGTATACTAGCAAGGAAGATATGTTAAAAGACTCAGACTTCTGTAAAGCTTAGATATAGGTATATAAGGCATGGAATATTCTGTAGCCGTTTGTAAGCGATATTTCAAAACTCGTATAGCTTACTAAGATTGATACAAAGAAGCAAGGTAATACACTCGCTAAACAGTTATTGTACAAAGATAAATATGACTAGTTCTTAAAAGATATTCAACAAGGTAACACATCATTTGATCCAGAAGGTGTAATGAGAATGATGACGCATTCTTGGATTGATAAGAAGACGAATTCATTCATGAAGGCAATGAAGGGTATCCTTGCAGGATAGGTATTTGAGGCTACTACATCTTATACTTCATTAGTTGGTTAGCTTGGTCAGTTTATGAATAACTATTCATAGACAGAAGATATAGCAAACAAACTTGATAGGAATATTTCACAATGCATTAAGTCTCTCTTTATTAGGGCTTATGCGCAAACCAATGATATAGATGTTAACAGATTATTCTTTGGTGATAACACGATAGCTGACAGACTTGCTAATATAAAGCGTAGGATCAACAACCCTGATGACAAGCTGTTCTATTTAAGGAATAACAAATTGCTTACTTCTTTAGTAGAATCTGATCAGGTAAAAGATGAAACAACTATTGGCAATAATGGATAGATTTATCCTGCACCTAAGTTTGTTAGTACATTTCACAGTATATCAGAGTCGTCATTTAACCAAGATGATTTAACTGATGCGTGGGACGAGCTGCTTGATTATCCAGATGATTAGGAGTTGAAGGATTTTGCTAGAGACCTTGTAGTTTATGCATGGTTAACATCTGGCGAGAAATCTGGTTTTAATAGATTTTTTAAATATGTTCCTAACTCATGGAAGATTAAGAGTGGATTTGTTGGTCATGTAGAGTTCTGGTTAAATAAGTTTAATACAAATCTTGAAAGTGATGTTAGAAACGCTATTATAGATGATATACTTAGAAACAACTGGAATGACACCGATTTTGTTCCACAGTATGATTATATACGTAAAAACCAGAAGAATTTTACAGACTCTGGAATATATGATCCATAGTTAATGAAACCTCTTGCTTTGTGCGGATACACATAGAACGGAAAAGGCGAATGGGTTACAACTATAAATAGACTAGACAATGGTTAGTATCCTAGATACATTACTGTAAAAGATGAACTTGCAACAAAAGATAATAATAACTCTAATAGATCCCTTTATAGATTGGTAGGAGTAAGTAAGTTCGATGGAATAAAAGACAAGGATACTGGTAATACAAGTTTAACAGAGGTACCTATTTATGCGTTATGTAAGAAGAGAGGATTGCACTTTAAAGGAAATGATATATTTGAGTTTGGCAATAGTGACTTTAACTTTGGTATGAATTATATTGGTTACCAAGAGAGCGATTCACAGTATGCAAGACTTATAGAATAGGTTAAGCAGAAGTTTTATATTGATGCAAAGAAGCTTGAGCCTAAAGATACCAAGACAGAATCTCCTGTAAGGAATGCCGATGTTGTTACTGTTAAATCTACCGGTAAGTCTGGCGGTATTACTTACAACAAAGAATAGCAAAGTGCCATCATAAATGCCGTAGCGTTCTTAAAGCATAACACAGATCCTACATAGTATTATGTTATTGAAGGTAAGGCTGGTACTGGTAAAACTACTATAGCTAAAGAAATTCTTAAAGAGTTTGAAGACGAATAGATATACGTGGCAGCAGTATCTCATAAAGCTAAAGGTGTAATAAAGAATAGTTTTGGAGAAGATACAAGAGGAAAGAAATTCTTTAGTATAGCAAGCCTGCTTGGATTAAAGGGTATTAATGATAATGATACATAGACAACAATATTCCAAACTGGAATAAAAGTACCATTGTTAGATAATCCTCCTGCATTACTTGTTATAGATGAGGCGTCTATGATAACAGAGGATGTTCTCAAAAAGATTATTGATATAAACTCTAGTCTTTCTAGACCATTCTAGATGTTATTCTTAGGAGATATAGGACAGATATAGCCAATTAGAGATGATTAGAGCGAGTTCTATAGAACTCATAAGGATCTTTTAAATAAGAAGTCTGATATATTTAATAGTAAGCACAAATCTAAGCTTGTCACTAGAGTAAGATAGGGTGAAGCTAATCCAATATTGCCGTATGCCGATTATTTCTGGGAGAATTCTTAGAAGGAGAGTCCAGAGTTTAATCCTACATAGCATATCGTTAGAAATAATCAAATTACAGATAAAGGTTCTTTGTTATTCTCTAACAGTGAAGGAGAAGTTTTGAATTCTGTAATCAAGGCTGTAAAGAACGCTGTTGAAAAAGGTCTTACAAATCATGTAAAGATTGTAACATATCATGTAAACGAGAAGACAGAATTAAATCAGAAGATTCATGAAGCTTTGTTTGGTAAGAATTCAGATTATTCAAAGGGAGATATGCTTATTTTGAATTCTCCATATGATCTACCAGATGTTAATGCAACAATGGAGAATTCTTCCGAAATACAAATAAAAGGTATTTAGGATACAGATGTTGACGAATTTGGTGTTCATACATTATATCTTGATACAAATGGCACAGCATATACAAGAACCGGAAACGAATAGAAAGATTGTGTTATACAGGTTGTGTCTAGAAACGATATTGGATTATATAATCAAAAGTTACAGGAATTAGCTTCTTAGGCTAAGAGATAGACTAACAAAGCATTAAAGAGATAGATGTGGAGAGATTTCTGGGAGTACAAAGGACGCTATGCTGATGTTGATTTTGGTTATGCTATTACAGCTCATAAGTCTTAGGGGTCTACATACGATATTGTAGTTGTAGACGAGAAGGATATAATGGGCACATCTGCTACATCTAACCAAGAGAAATCTGAGCTCATCTATACTGCGTTAACAAGACCTAGAAAGACTGCTATCGTTATATCTAGTGTGCCTGTATCTAATCCTTATACTGGAGATATAGAGAACCCTTCTCTTCCTAAACAGGCTGAGAGAAAGATTGAGTATCATCCAGGAAATTGGACAAGATAGGAAGTTAATGATAACCCTGATGTATTATTCGTGTTTGGAGATAACACAAATAGAACGTCTGGTAGTAATCCTGTAAGTAATGATAGTAAGTATGCCAGAACCTATGGACTTGGTAAAATGTTTCCTAATACTACTGCTGCTATAATCAGAGGAATGGATAATGCTATGCCTGTATCTACGCAGCACTGGTATGATCCTTCAACTGGAAGAACCAGAGATGCTGGTAGATGGAACGATTCTGACATAGAAGAGTTCAAGAAGGTTATAGATGCAGAGTTTTAGGCTATTAAGGATGAGTGGAATACAGGCAAGTATAGAAAGATTTATCTCCCATCTACAGGTTTGTCAAATGGTAAAATTTCACAGATTACAGAAGCACGTACTCCTGTTCTGTTTAAATACCTATATGACAAAACTGCAGATTTAGCCAAATATGTTAGTACAGAACACAAGGATACTCATAACGTTTCTTAGACTGAAAATAAGCCTAATAAGCAAATAGATATAAGTTCTATCTCAAATAAAACCGCTTCATTTGGTGTCACCATAAATACAAATCTTAAAAAAGATTGGGAAATATGGCAACAAACTAACCCTGAAGGAATAGTAGCTTATAGAGTAAATTACAATAGATACAATACTCCCAAAGAAGCAGAAGCTGGAAGAATAGGTAATCCTTTTAGTGAAGGAAGATTTGGTATAAATAAAGGCATAGATACAGTACAGAAGTTCTATGAGTGGATAGTAACAGGAAACGACTTTAATGAACCAAAAGCTACAGAATAGTACAGGCAAGCTATTATAGAGAAATTGAGAAGTATAGATAAACCAAATATTCTTTATTACAAAGAGTTAGGTTACCCTTCTCATGCTACCGTGTTAGGCTATTTAATTGAACACAAAGAACTTTTATTTACAAAATTACCAAAAAACTAGAGTACTTTGTAGAATAAGCAGAATAATAATCCTTAGGATTATACAATGAATTCCGGCGGAGCATATGGTGGCGATACATATTGGGATGTTATAGGTAGACAGTTTGGTTTGACAAAGATAAATCATTTTAGACCTGCAGAAAATTAGAGATTATCTAAAACTCTTATGGATAGAAATGTTAAACCTTTCTCAATTACTCACGAACAATCTAACTATGCAAGAGAATAGATAAAGCAACTAACCGGAAGAGATCTTCCTTATAATGTTGGCGGAGAATTACTTGCAAGAAACTTCTATTAGGTAGATAAGTCTGACGGTGTATTTGCTGTAGCGAATATAACTAGATCATAGAAAGCTGTAGAAGGTGGTACTGACATGGCTGTACAGGTTGGTATTAAACAGGGTAAACCTGTACATGTATATGACTTGAACACAGAAAGATGGTATTAGTATAATCAATCTACAGGTAGATTCGAAGTAGAAGATACACCTGTATTAACAAAATCTTTTGCTGGAGTTGGTACCAGAAATATATAGAACTATAAAGTTAATAAAAACGGATAGTGGGTTGATAGAGAAGGTTATGTAGGATATGATAAAGCCCTAAAGGCTGCTAATGCTATAAAGGCTGTATACTAGAAGACATTCTCTAAAAATGACTATAAGGTAAAGAACGAACAAGAAATAAAAGACGATCTTAAAGAACTCGGAAAGAGAAGATGGGACGACTGTAATAAATAATTATTATGACGTGTTTGTTAAGAAATAAAGAAAACGAAGCGTTGTTAAATAAATATGAGGGTATTTTAGGTAGCCGAGAGGCTGCCTATTATGCCTTATCATAGAACAACGGATATCCTTTAGATAAGGATTTAAATGGTAAAGACTCCACACTGTATAAGGATTTATTACAGCGTAATGGAGGTAGTAGAGAAAAAGCCATATTGGAGAAGGCTACTATATTCACGTCTAAGTTTATAGAAGATCACTATGACTGGACGCAAGATAGAGTAGAGCCTACAATAGATGACTTAGATAACTATAATGGAGCATTATAGTTTGAGGCTAAATCATTTAGCTCTATGGCTCAAAATTATGGCTCTAGAAAGGATAATTTTATCCTTGCTTAGTAGCAGGAAGGCAAGACTGCTAGAGAGGCTACAGAAGCCTGGAATTAGGCTGAATACGAACGTTTACACACCACTTTGGCAGATAGATTGGAGAAATCATTTGGTCTTACAAAATCTGTAGATAAAGAAGGCAATATACTTTTGTCTTCTAAAGATTTATAGATATAGTTTGTAGACTATATACGTAGCACATCGTTAAAAGATGTAGCAAAAGCCTCTGGCTAGTATATATCCAATAAGCTTAGCGCTATAGGTAATGTAATCAAAGTAGCATTCGGAAGAAGTTCTGCAAAGCTTAATACTGAGTCTCATGAGATATGTCATCATTATCTTGATATGTTTCAAAACTCATAGATGGTACAAAAGGCTCTATCTGACATTATGAGTCAGTATAAGATAAAAAATATAACAGAAGCAGAAGAAAAGCTTGTAGACATACTTGTTGGTAAAGCTAATGATATTGCCGAACGAACAAAGGCAGCTGATGTATGGGAGCAGTTTAATACATAGGTTAGAGATGCATTCAAAGACTTAGTTATAGACGACTATAATAAAGAGATGCTGCACGAATATCTTGCTTAGTCATTCTTACTTAACCTAGACATTAGTCAGGTTAAGGTATCGGCTAAATTTAATAAAGTAAGGCTTGATAACAAAGCTAAGTTCTAGCTTATGGCTGATAATACACTTAGCAAAGACGAGGCTATATAGAGGCTACAAGATCTATTTGATACATACGATCATATTGTTTCAAAAACTCCATCATAGATAAAGATATAGGACAAGTTATTCTAGACTATGCAGAAAATGTAGAGACAATCTGATGATGATGCTATCTGTACGTTCGTAAACTATGTTGTAGATAGAATTGGTTATATGGACCAAAATGGAAATATAACAGATGGTTCTATATATAAGTTCTTGGAGAATGCAAGAAAGAATAACTTTAAAGGTATCACAGCACAATAGCTCATAGATATAGATAAGAACTCTATAGGCTTCTTTAAAGAGGTACTGAATCAAATAAATTCAGCTAAGGTGTTTGGCAACTTCCCTGCTATATTAAAGACTCATATAGATCAAATAAATGCATCTATGCAGGATATTTCTGTATTATATAGAAATGCCCTACATGCGCTTACAACCGGTATTGTAGATCAATACATAGACGATAACATGGGTCTTGGTAATATAGAAAATGCTAAGATTGTTGCAGAAGATTGGCTTCTCAGACAGGCTATGTATGGAGATATCAACTGGCTTGAGATGTGGGCAGGAATGTATGGAAGATCTAGTTCTCCTATACTTAGAATATTGTACAATAAGGTTAACGATATCGATTATGATAGATAGGTATTCGTAAACAATATTGGTCACCAAATAGATGCACTCAGACGTAATGCTTGGAAAGCTATGAGTAAACTTGTTCCAGGAAATCCAGAGATGGTTTTGATGGAATTTAATAAAGATGGTAAGGCTACAGGTAATTTTAGAACCGAGTATAATCAAGGACAGTATGAACAGGACCGTCGTGAAGAGCAATAGCGCTTGATGGAAAAGTATGGCTATGAGCAGGACGAAGATACTGGTGAGCTTATTGATAAATAGACAGGTTGTAGCGTATACCAGGAAAAATGGAAGTATACTCAAGCTGGGTGGCAGAAGCCAAAATATTACAAATACCTTGATGAGATGGACGCATTTGATGATGGTAGAAGAATAAAGTAGTACACTAGAAAATACTACCAAGAGATGCGTTCTGCTCCTATATATTATCCTAAAACTAAGAATGACCCTATACCCGCTAATCCCCATGGTCACGGCTTGTCTCCAGATACTATAAGAGAAAAGCAAAGGATAGACGAAGACCTTAGATATTATGCAAAACAGGCTACAAGAAAAGACGGAACAGTACATTACGAAGATCTGTCTCCAGAGTAGCAGAAAGCCTATTTGCTTGCAAAAGAAGAGGCTGAATAGTTGTCTAATCCATTCTATCCTAATGGAGAAAAGAAGGAGGATGACAAGTACAGGATGGCTATAGAGTTAAGATCATTCAATCAATGGGTATCAGACTAGACCGATTACGATTAGGATAATGCAGCTTTTATACAAGAGCTTAATGCAATTACAGATCCTGTAAAAAGAGATTAGTTTATAAGACTTAATTCTACGGTAGCTATAAATCCTTTGTTGTACAAGCTTGCAAATGTTGGTCAGTCTTAGTATAATGATCCTGTATTAAAGTATCTGTAGAGCGGTCTTCTTACTTTGACAAAAGATAATAGAAGTATATCTAAAGACTTCTCTAGATTACCACACGACTCAGAAGCGTTCTTTGCTAATGCACAGCAGATTGAACAAGATATAGAGGATTCTGGCAAAAATGGAACTAAGTCTGATTTTAGAAAGTACTTTACTTACAAACTTGCTATGCAGCCTGGCTTAAACAAGAGTAAATTAGATTTCTTCAGAGATAAATATCTTGATAGAGCAAAGAATGGAGAGCTTAATCAATTCTTTGGTCAAGATATAACAACGTTTTCTGATGCTGATTTAAGATATCTTATTGACAATAGATTCTTCTTTAAGACTACCAAGAAAGGTCCATAGCCTCTTGATTGTTTCTATGAAATAACACCAAAGAGTAGTACGTTCGTTTATAATGGATATACATACAATTCTATTATATTAAAACCTACTGGAAGATTTTCTAAGAGAAGCAATGCTGCGCCAAACAAAATTTATGACGATAGATATGATTTCAAAAGAAATGAACCAGGATATTAGCTTACAGATAAATATAAAGACAAGTACTTCGATTAGGAGATAAATTAGAACTCAGATATCAGAGCGCTTTATGACATGCTTACTAGCACAATGAAGTAGATGTATGAGAAGATACCAGCTATCAAGTCTGGCTACAATAATGCGCTTCCTTAGATAGAAGGTACTACAGCTATGCTCTTGTCAAGGGTGTTTAAAGGACCTAATTCAGCTAAAGATACATTTGGATATATTTGCAAATCTATGGTAAGCATAATGCCTAGTGATACAGATGTTGAAGTAAAGGGTGTAAAACAAAGAGTTACTCCTAGCGGAGAAGACGAAAGTACTGTTCCTATTAGATTTGTCAAACGATTAGATAATCCAGAATACATAAGTTCATCTATCTGTAGCAATGTTATACAGTTTGTAGATATGGCTAAGAATTACGAAGGTAAAATGGAATTATTGCCGGAAATTCTTGCTATACAAAAACAGCTTAATCCAGAATATAGAGAGGATAAATACAAAAGCTCTAGATCAGGAAATGTTTACAAGCATTTCAGGAAAATGGATAAGTATAGTAGCCAGAGAAGTGAAGAGGCTATAAATACGCTTCTTGAAACATAGTTCTACGGTAAGAATGTAGTATCTGGTCTTACTAAAAATAACGAAAAGAGCGATACTGCAAGAGCTTTAATATCTAGAGCAAAGAGATACGGTTCTATCCATATGCTTGGTCTTAACACAGCTTCTATGACTGTTGGTGCATTAGATGCAAACTTGCAGATATTTAAGGATTCCCTCGTAGGTAAATACCTTACCATGAAAGATTTCGGCTGGGCTATAATTAAATTACTAAGCCCTAAAACTATTATGAATAATTTTAGAGGATTAGGAAAATCCTAGCCAACAACTAAAGAAGGAGCTTTAATGCAGATGAATCAAATAAGTAAGAATAACTCAGAAATATTTGAAAGCTTACATAAGGGTTGGTTCAGAAGATTTTGTCTTAAATACTTAATGATGGGAGGTTATACGCTTGGTGACTATATGAATAACTCTATAGTAATGATGTCGTTCTATCATCACACTAGACTTTTTGAAGATACATCATACGCTGGAGTTAAGCCTGGATTCTATACTCGTAATCAACTTATAAAAGCATTTACTGATGCTGGATATACAAAAAAGTAGGCTAAAGCTGTATATTCTGACTTACATACAACACTATACGACGCATATGATTGGGAGCCTGGTGATTATTTACCAACTGTAAATAAGGCGTTTGCAAAATATTTAAATAACAAGATAGCCAAGAATGTAAAGAATAAAATTGCTCAAAGAACTGCTTTTTATAATGGTGTTATGCCAGCAACAGAAGTATCTAAGGCTAGACAAAATCTGTATACTGCAATGATGTTTATGATGCGTAACTTTATCGTAGGCAATATATATGAAAGAATGCAGAATGCAAATGATTACATCGTAAAAGAATTGGATGAAAACGGAATTCCAGTAAAGAATCCTAAGACAGCTGAAGAGGCTTAGAGCTACGGATATTATAACTATGAAACCGGAGAAATTGAAAGAGGGCATTATACATCTATAGCTAACTTGGTTAGGAGATACATAACCAATTGGGTTTATGGATTACGTTCGTTGCTGTCTAACGACTAGGTAAAGAAATAGGAATACGAAGAAAAGAGAGAAAAGTTAAAAGGTATAACATAGCTGGAAATCGAAGGCGTTAAAGCAGTGTCTGCCGATATTGCTATATGTGCAGCCGCTACATTGGCTTCTATATTCTTAAAGATGAAAGCTGATTAGGATAAGTCTTGGTGGATACAATACCTATATTTGATATCGCTACGTCTTGCAGAGGCTAGAGGTACAAACCTTGACCCAACAACTGTTGCTGACTTTGTAGGATCTATTACAACATTGTAGTCTGTATGGAATGACTTTGGAACAGGATTCACTTACATGCTTGACGCTCTTGGTCTTACAGGTCATAATCCTACTGACACTGTAAAGTCTGGCGCGTATAAAGGGTCTAGCAGATGGTTTAGGGATGCGATGAAGATGGTTCCATTTAGTAATTTGTATGAAGATGCTAATTACAATACATTGAGAGCTAAACAGAACTACTACAGAAATAAATACTGGTATTTACATTTGTTCGGAAACGATTCTACAGGAAGCTCTTCTGGTGAGCCTGTAATGCCTGACGACTATAATAACGACGACGATTCTTTTGGAGGAGGATCGTTTGACGCTGGATAGGATTTTGGAGGCGGATCATTTGATGCAGGTGGAAGTTTTTAGCCATAATGACTCTATCTGAAATTCACCGAATTATCGACGACTCTTTTGAAAAAAAAATAAGGGGAGGGACTGCTCAATTGCAATCCTTCCCCTTTTGTTTTACCTGTAAATATGTCATCAATTGTATATTGGAAATCTTCCAACGGCATTTCTTTATTCACCATTAATACACAGGGCATATGATTAATCACGTTTATGATATTATCATTATAGCCCCAAAAAGATGCTATTTTCAAGCAATCTTTTAAATCTAAATCACAGTTACCTGTAATAAGATTTTTCCGTTTTCCCGTTAGAATAAATCCATAAGCCACACAATTTGTACTATCAATCATTTTATATCTAGTCGTATGTAGATTTTTGCACTTTTCAATACGGTTAATACGATTAATAGAATTTTGTGTAACTTTGTCACATTTGAACAACATATAAATTATAGGTATATCTGTCGGATGATCCAGATCTTCTGTAAAACATCCAACAAACTGCTCATCAATATCTGATGGCAGTATATTTTCATCAAGCAGTGGAATCACTACTTTATCGAAATCTGTCATAGGTCTAAGGTTTCACTACCGTCTCCAGTATAATAATTATAGCTATGGTCCCAGCTATCTGTTCCCAAATGCCACAAATACACGCTCATGAAATCATGTATTGCTACGTCTCTAGAAGTAACTTGAAACGCAGTCAATCTGAATACCCTTATTTCATTACTACCTGTTGTATCAATAGCTATGATATAGAATTTAAATTCCCATCTATCTACTTCACCATTGCTTAATTTTAGTACATTAGACAGGTACCAATATACTGCTTTTTGATAAAAACACAATTGTCTACAGTAATCAAATTCTTTCATACTGTCTTCAAAGTGCCATAACTTAGCTGTAGTCTTGATATCCATAATTGTACACGTTCTTGTGTCAAAATTAAATGTACAACTATCAAGCAATGATTTACATGCAATAGTAGTATAGGCTCCATGATTTAATTCATCTATAAGCCAATAATCCCAGTTTATCTGAAACTCATGGTATACATGAATACTGCCATGATCACCAGCTCTTCGTATTAGCTGTCTAGCTAGCTTATGCTCTCCAACATTATGCTGAATCTTCATAAGCTGATCTAAGTCATACTGAGATATAAGCACTTTCTTAGATCTGATAGCTTCGATATAATCCTTGTACTCTACGCTTATTTTAAGCGCCTCTGAGAGGATTTTATCTTCGCTCTTGCCAACTATACTATAAGACTTGCGATAAGCGTCTGAGAGCTGTTTATTTAGCTCTATTTCGACGGTATTTATTAAGTTTTCACAGAACTTTTGTGCTTGCGCACTCTTAGGCTTGTCGCCATCGAACAGCACGTAATCATCCCAGAATTTATCTGGCTGAAGCAGGAACTCATGAATCATGGTTCCTTTACGTAACTGTGGCAAATCTAAGCCTTTCTCTTTACCATCTAACATCCTACGAAAATAGGCTGGCCCCTTATTCAAGAACCAGCCTATAGCACTATTGCTAATGCGTGTATTATCTTCGTAGTATGGAATGTCGTATTCCGGTATTTTGTACTCTGGTGTAATCATTAGCATCCTGCACAACAACCACAACAACAATCATCTGAAGCTGCTTTCTTCTTAGCATTCTTCAGACAGTTATCTTTACAAGAACGAGAATGAGGCTTTATAGTACCTTTTGAAGAAAGGTTCATATCCTCAAACAACTCTTCGAATGTCGTAGTAGGATAATCATTAGCCTCTTTTACAAAAGATGCAATATTATCAAAACTACATACTTCGAAGTTGTCCTTAATAAAGTCTGTTAAAGACTTGACTTCTTTCTTGTCATTAAGCTTGTCGTTCAATACCTCCATTATAAGAGATGGAGACATTTCGTCAAACTCACGCCAATAGCGAATGCGAGAACAACGGTCTATCAGATACTCTGATATCTCGCGGTCATCGTTACAAGTAAACAAAATCATATGCTTACCCTTGGTATCGGAGCCGTCCAATACCTGCAACAATACAGAATCGTCATAATCCGCAAGAACTTTATCAAGTTCATCGAACAAGAAGCAAATGCTTGTATCACCAAGCTTTTCTACAAGATTTTTAAGGATATATGGACGTATGTTTTTGTCTATATTTATAATTGGAAGACCGCTCTTATTGGCAATTACCTTAGCCATTACAGTCTTTCCAGAACCTTTTAATCCTGCAAGCATTACACCAGTAAATCCGCTTTCAGACAGATTATAGCTATTAATAACCTTATCTATAAAGCGTTCGTCACGTTGTGTACAATATACCTTAGAAGGTAAAGATAAGCCACTAGACTCTTCGAGTGAGATTGTGTCAGTGTATCTGTCTACACTAATATTATAAACCATTCCTGGAGTCAAATCGCACTCAAGACCTTCTGTGTTAAACTTAAAGCTTACACTCTTACCTACTTTCAAAAATTTCTTTTCCATATTTACTGATATTATAATACTCAAATATTGGTTTTTATCTCTTCTATCATCTCGTCTACCTGTTTATGGTTACGAACGAGATAACATTTCATTTTACTTCGATGGCGTTTAAGATAATGCTTAAACAATTTCCATCTAAGTGGGAACGAATCCCCCATAAGGCCTTTACATTCTACTACAAACCCATTTCCTATGAAGTCTGGTAGATATGTTAGAGGCCTTATTTTTTCGCCTAAATACTCGAACTTATCCAGTAATACGAAGTGCTTTGGCTCATACTTAACTGGTATCCCAGCTTTCATAAAAGCTTCATAAGTATAGCATTCGAGTTTACTCCTAAAATGGAGACCATACTTATCGACCTTAGTCGCATTTCGTACTCTACCTTTAGATTTCTTGCCTATCATAATAAAAATTCTTTCCCCTTATCTTGGATACAGAAGTTCTATTAAAATAGACAATTTCGCCGTCAGCTACTTTTTGTTCACCTCCATTGTGGACACATGCGCATATACATCCATTGTCGCTATAACTATCCCAGATAGTCATCTGCAATTTATTTGGAAGATAAATACGCATAAATCCACCTTTGTCAAGATGATTTTTCTTAGTCAGCTTCTTTGTAAGCCATTTATGCAATAGAGGAGACATTACTGCACCTCCCAGCACACCTAATAGGCATCCTATTACTACATCAATCATATTTCTGTAACGTTTTTGTTAACCAGTCTTTCATGGTGCTAAATCCGTTGTCACGAACAGCATCTGATAGATCTTTGGCTTTAAATTTTTTATTAATGAAAAAAGCATCTATTTTGTATTGCTTACTATATTGTCTAGCCTTAAACATACCTGTTTGATCTCTATCATACAGTATAACTATATGTTTCCATTTGGAGCGTAGAGACCTGAGTATGTCTTCAGGTATAAACACTGTCTCACTAGCAGCAGCTATTGCATTAAAACCCATCTCGTAGCAACACATCACATCTTTCAGTGATTTTGTTATTATGAGTAGGTCGCCTCCTTCCTTAGGCAATTCGGATAATCCCTGTACGTGCCTATTCGTCAGATTGGTACGCCATTTAGTAAACTTGGAAGCAAGTGGACGATAAATCTTAAACTTATCATACACTTTATATGCATACATAGGACTATTTTCTTTGTAGATACTTCGGACGATACTATTACAAAGAAAGTATTTAATGCTGAACACATTGAACTTCTTTAGAGTATCAATGTGTATTCCAAACTGTTTCCAGTATTGTTTGTCTATATTGGTAAACGGCTGTCGAACTATTCCGATATCGGTATCTCCTTTCGGCTTATCGTACGTATTTGTCCTTACGATTGTATTAGGATTTATTCTGCGTACGATTCTCAATAATTCTCGTTCAAGCTCTTCTCTAGTCGTTATACCTTTGTATTCTTTTAGGAACTTCAGAGAGTTTCCGCATTCTCCGGTTCCAAGGTCTTTCCATAACAACCCTCCTGTTTTGGAATGAAATATTCCAAATGAAGGATTTTTGTCTCCAGACCTTAAGGGACTATTCATAAGTTTTCCAACTTTAAATTGTCCTAAACAATACGTATAGATGTCTAAATCATTCACTTTGTCCAAGATGTCTCTCAAGGACATAGTAATTGCTGTTCTAGTACTATACATAACTTATAAGTTAGTGGAAAGTATCGGATTCGAACCGATAAGCAGGGTAGTGTTTCTTTTAAGCTTGCACACATTCCAATCTATCAATGCCCTTGTTTTACCATTAGACTAACTTCCCTAAAAACGAGCAGTTTAATGACATGCTCAGGTCTACGTTGACGGACGTATAGCAGTTTACGGAGATGCTAAGCTCGGACTTTAGGTTATTCAAACCCGCACTTACGTAGCGTACACGCGTATAAAATCTGATGCCAGATGAACTAAGCATCATAGATAATATCGGCCTTCACAGGCGGACAGAGCTATTACTTTCGCAAGCTGTAACTCTTCTTATCATAAGAAATGTTGTGGCTCTGTAGGGATTCGAACCCTACTGGACTATTTGTCTATATAACAAAAACATGATAAAAACCTCGATTTGGATAGTTTTCGCATATGTCCATGCTTGTGTCTCACGACACCCTGCGAGCCTTATTGGAGGCATTTCACCTCCAAAGGGTAACTGAATTACCTAGCTCCACCAATACCCTTTCATGGCAGTATTACCTCCCTGGGTATAACCACTTGCTGTATAGTTTGACACTCCTGCTATGTAGACGATATAAGAACCATCTACCGGATTTCATACAATCAAGTAGTATTTCTATTTCTTCAGGCGTAAATCTCTTAAAACGGAAGATCAGATGCGCCTGCTGCATCCGCAGTTTCCGGAGTAACGGTTGGTGGCACGTTAAGCGGATCGTTGTTCTCCTTGTCGGCAACAACTGGTCGCTCCATAAGATCGTTCTTAAAGAGCTTAATCTGCGAATCTGTATTAGACATGTCTTCAACGAAGATTCCGAGCTTACTTACTTGAGTATAGCCCTTTTTGTCATAGATAACCTTCAAACGAAGTTTCTTCTTGGTAGCGATCATAGGATCAAGCATCTGCTTTGTCCAATCGATCATCTCCTTAAATGTAGAAAGCTCTGCATCTGGTCGCTGTGGATAGAAACAATCAAGAATCTGACAAACTCGTCCAAACTGAGCGTTATCACGCTTCTGCAAGTCTTCGTCTGTCTTAATATACATTCCCTTTGTATTCTTCCACTCAGTCATAGTAGCTGTTTGACCATTTTCATTCTCGAATACGATTTCGAGGAAATCAAGTCCCTGAGGAGACTTATTACAGTTTACCTCTTTAAGGGTGATGTTCTGGTTAATGCCTACTGGCATATAGCTACCGTTACTAAATTCTTCGTTGCTTGTTGTGGCTGTCTTTGTACTAAACATAATCTCTATTATTTTAATATACGTAATGCTAACATATCCATTTTATTCTCAGCATAATATGCTGTTGCTCGAACAAATCGATATATCAATTTACTTAAATATTCTATCCCAATGTGTTGTAAGTGTCCCATCTTCATTACCTTCTGCAATGACAATATCCTTTCCAGCTATGTGTCTTGCACGAGCCTCCATGATGGTATCAGATACACCACCTTTAAAGGATATATGTGTTTCATTTCCTTTGCGATATACATAACCTACCGCATCAGCTAATCCACACACAATTTTACTCAACTTACCAACTAAGTCAAGCTCTTTTGCAGAAACTTCGACACCGTCCTTTTCAGTTACGGTATCTTTAACGTGACCTACAAGAATAAATTCGTCACACAAATCTCGGAACATATCAACTACCTTCTTTACTGCATCTCTAAGATACTTATAGCCGGCACCATTAGGTAAGGTTGTTACGTCTGTACCGTCCCATTTCTTACCCATTGGAGTTTGGCGATAGAGTGTACAAGCATAGCTCATACAAATATCTTCGAGTCTTGTAGCATTGTCAATAGTGATATGCTTATAGAAATTATGACCTACTTCTTTATTCTTGGCACGAATGGCACTTGCTGCTTCTCCTAAATCATTGATCGTACGACACTGGATGGCCATCGCATCAACGAAGACAGAGCCTCCCTCAAGGTCTATGATAAGGTTATTATCCAGCTGTGCAAGACAAGATGTCTTACCAGCCTTTGGAAGACCATAGAGTATAAGATATCTAGGATTTTCAGAAACTGCAGGAATTTTACTAGTAGGTAATGTTAAACTCATGATACAATGATACTAAAAGTTTTAATTAAAGCTTAATGTTAATATTAATGATTGTCTTCTTAATCTCTGGACTAAGTGAAGAGATAAAGTTGTAATCACTAAAATCAGAGTAACTATAAATGTCGGTACCAATCTGAATCTCATCATTGTAGAAAATGATAGGAAGACCATTCTCAAGACGATAAATCTTACCGAGCTTTATACCCTTCATAATACTCTTCTTCTTGCCATAGTTAGCAAGGATTTTACAAGCCTCTGCGAACAAATTGTCGCGCTTGTAGATATAAGTATGATCCAACTCGTTGAACATGGCGTCAATCAGATCGTCGTCCTCCTTCTTTGTGTTAAACAAATAAGAGTTATTCTTCTTTACAGTAGAAAGAATAATATCATCGAGAATCTGAGAATAAATGTTACCATTGTTAGTGTTCTTAATGTTGTTGTCAGTAAACTTAATATCGTATGTTGTCATAATTCAGCCTAAATTTAATTGCTTAACTTTCTATCAAGTTGTTATATGCTAAGTCATTCTGGAATTCAAGTATGCAGGGCTTTCCTGCGTCTCGATTCTTTAAGATATGTAAATACACCTTATTCTGAGTAGGTAAATGGCTCGGGCCGTATTCTTGTATTCCAAGAATTTCAGGCCTATGAATAACTATAACATAATCGCTAGCTTGAAATAAAGCATCAGCAGATGAAATGTCGCTTCTCATAGGATAATGCGACAAAGGATTATTTATTCTTTCTGGTGATTCAATATTTCTATTCATCTGTGCTAGTTGTAACACTGATGTCATAGGATACTTTTTGGCACTTATGAAAACCCTTTCGAGTTCCTGCATGGTTTCTATAACGCTGCCTATCGGCTTCGTTAATAGAGCATGGTCATACATTATCACAAAGTGCTTATCGGTACCCTTTATATATGTATTATAGAAATACTTAATAATGTCTTCTGCTTCCTTGGGAGTTGTAGGATTATCTACAAACCATATAGGATACTCCTTTAGTTGATTAGATACTGAGATGACTTTTCTGAAGGTATCGTCATCCAGGTCCGTTTCCGAACTATACAAAGTCGAAGTCGTTTTCCTAAGCTTACTAGAAAGCGTTCTTCCAACCTGCCTAAATCCAACCATCTCTAATGAGAAAATCAGAATCACTATTTCTTCACCAGGATTCAAATCAATAATATCAGTTGAGATCTCATTAGCGAATGAGCTCTTTCCACTTCCTGAAATACCAGCTATGGTATAAACGGTATTAGGTTCAATACCTCCCATACACTGCTTATTAAACTTAGCCCATCTAGTCTTAAGAGAAGTTATAGAATGTTCTCTTCGACCAGATATGTAGTTTATCGCCTCTTGGGCTACAACTGACATTGGTCTTATAAGATTAGATAAGTTCTGTTCCATAAGTCGATTCCTCAATTTTAGAGTTGTCTTGCATTTCTTCCTCAGATTCTTCCCACTGATGGTCTACGAGCCATCTCCACATCGTCTTCATGTAACTTAGTTTACCCTCGTTAGTCTTTTTCTTCATTTCGAAGTCAAGACACTGAATAAGATGCTGAGCCATAGCTTCGCTTTGACCTACATAAACATTAAATAAATGTCTACATTTGTTAACGTTGGCTCTCAGATAGTTTTTGGTACCATCTGGTCGTAGAACGTATATTGGGTACATTTCATAGAACAGATCGAAATAGTCCTTTTTTGGGCGAACTATATTATTGAGCGCGTCTGTTGCATGATATGTAATTGACTTACCTCTCTCGATCGAGGTAATAAGTCCCTGAGAAATTAAGTTTGATATTTCTTCGTCGCTAACTAGGCTGACAATTTTGCGGACGTCTTGATTATAAGTTTTTTGATTCTTATCCAATACCAAACTTAGGAATATTAATTGATTTGAATTCAGTCCTGGAATGTCCAGGAGTTTTGTGTTTAGTTCAATAATCATCTTATATACGTTGATAAACGATTAATCATCGAATATTGTCAACTGGCGGTTAACAAACTCACTAGCTATCTTTTTTGCTTTACTAATGTAGTACTGGTAATCCAGGTGACGTTTATCTATTGGTGTGGCATCTATCTTATTAAGAAGTCGGACTCCGTATTCTGTTACTCTTGTTTCAGAACGACTTTCGTACATTTTGTCCTTAATTCTTATAAGATAGTAGCCACTATTCGATGCGTAGTACCTATTAATACGTTGAATCAGGCTTCCACCATACTCAACTTTTGATTCCTTATTTACGCTTTGTGACATCAAGAAATCACGGATATCTCTATCCTTCTTAATAAACTTGTCTATCGGTTCATTGTTTAAAAAATAGTTTATCACAGCTTTGGAGATAACAACTGGTGTCATGCTGTTGTTAAGACCAATTTCTGTGATAAACCTGCCTTTCTTTTCTATCAGTCTCGGATCTCCAGATTGGGAATATCCTTTGCGAACACCAAAGTAATTGTTCACGTCGTACTGATAAAACGACTCGTAATCATCGGATTCGAATGTTAACTGAGTTAATTGCTCAACTTCCTTAATCGCGTCGGCTATTGCGAGGCGGGCGGATTTGTCAGCAATGTAGACGACACCATCTGTATTGACTTGTACAATCTTACAATTCAATGCTAGAAGCCTGTCCACCAACATAAGTAGTATAAGTTGCCCATTTATACGTATCTTATATACGTTAAGTGGATCATAAGCCCAGCTACTTTCTTGTTGCATCTTTCCTGTAAGAGCATTAAGAGCCTGTTTAAATGCCTTAGACTTTAATAACTCTCCATTACGTTTGGCAGCCAAGCGCTCCTTGTATAGAGCACTGTACACATTCCAAAAATCTTCTCCTAAGTGAACTGGAAGCCAATGGTTTATAATGGCTAACGAAGGATACATAGACGTAACGTCTGAGTGTCCTATAAACTGTTCAGCTGTAGGTTTGTAGACTCTAGGTTCGTTGATGGTGTGTATACCACCTTCTCCTATAGAGTAGCAAATATTTGAGAGAACAAACTTCTTCTCATAGTTTTCTTGTTTCTTATCAGACTTACTTGCGTTGCAAGTAGCATTCTTTACATCCAATAAGACTTCTTTCAACTTTGGATTAGAATATTGTATGAATGGGAGTATAATGTCACCTAGACGAATATTTCCGACTTTTCGAGTACGAGTTTTAAGCTCGTCTTTTGTTGTGTTGGTAATGTCTAAAGTCTTTCGCAAGAGTACTTCTTCTCCAAATCGTACACCACTCATCGACAGTGCATCAAACCCCCATTCTTTTTCAACTTCAAGACGTAGTTCTACATCTTCTTTTACTTTGTTAAGCAAAGTCTCAGTAGCTTCTACGTCGTTCACGTTATACTCTATCATAGCATCAATATCACATTCCTGGATCTGCAGATCAAAGCTTCCTTCGTACTCTTGTACATTTGGCATATGTAAGAGTATTTCTATTTCTTTTAAGCTTTTTTGCTGTTTGGCGCTATAGAGCATCATCATAAGATCAAACGAATAGAAGTAATTTGCATACTTATACACTTTAATCTTATCAATATTTCCTGTTTTTTCCGAACTTATTATTTCTTTACTAAGATAGTAGAGAGAACTACAAATTCTCGAGTATCCTAGTCGCTTCATTCTACTACAGAAATGTATAATGTAACTTATGATTATATCATCATAATGCTTATTGTTATAGCCACACATTATATGATCAGTTCTGTTGGTGTAGAAGAAGTCAACTAGTTCTTCTAGTTGATTTTTACGACAGGATATCTCGAATTTATATAGTTTATGACTCTCTGAATCTTTACAAGTACAATGAAAACAGTTTGGAAAAACTTCTATGTCATATAGAACTACTGGTCTTTCCTTTATTATCATAGTCCCCAGTGAGGGTTTGCACCTCGCAGTCATATCCTTTCGGAGCACACTAGGGTGACCAGTGGTGTCCTGGTCGGTTTTGAAGAAGTTACGCCTTAAGCTGCCATTCGCATTTTATTTGCGCCTGGTAATAGAATTCGTCCTGTCTTCTTGCGATGGTCTTTAAGGTTTGTACAAACAAGATTACTGCGTTTTGCCTTTACCTTATTTGTCTCCTTATAAGCCGCTTTCATGACTTTGCTACTTTTTGGAAGATAATTTACTCCTCCGTACTTGGTAGTTTCGCCATTGTCTTTTATCTGAGCAACTTCCTGCTCAGAGAACTTGTCGTCTGAATGCTGGAATCGTCCAACAAGTTGTAATTTGTCATATTTAGCGACAACTAAGTCTCTAATATGTTCTTCTGCAGCATTCTTTTCTGTTTCCCAAACCGGGAACTGCTGCGCGTAGAACAAGTCGTCTTTCTTAACCGGGCATGGGTGCTTTCGCTCCCATTTCTGCAACTTGTGTTGAACATACCCTTCCATTAGCTCTGTATGGTTAAGCTTCGTAACCTTTCTGCGAGATTCAATTTTGATCGAATCACGCTTTAGCAGTATAAACCAAGGTCTCTTACGTTTAAGACCATGTATACCATGTTCTTTACAGAACTTAGAAGTAGTTCCATGAGACTTATTGAAGTCTTTAAGCCACTTCTCTTTGATGTCACGATATTTTTCAACATAATCGTCCAAATATTGATTATTCTGGGTATTCATAACGTTGCCTCCTATGATTAAGCTGCTTGTTTAGCTGATTTTTGTCTGATTTCTTTAACCTGTGTAGGCTTTTTGTTTACGGCTTTAGCCTCAACTTTGAGCCCACGACGAAGCTTGCGTCCTTCGGCCTTAGAGCCGTGACGGAAATTGTAAGTGTTCTTCTCAAGAGCCTCCTTAGCCTTCTTTTTGGCTCTACGGAGATTGTAGAAGTTAACACTGGCGTTCTTTGAGCACTCGATAGTATGAGGATCACCTCCCTTCTTGTGCTTGTTGTGATTGCCTGACATATCTATGCCAGCCTCCTCGAATGGAGACTTGCTATCAGAGCTATACTGATAGAATGTAGCATTACCTACAAGGTCACGCAGTTTTGTTACTACGCTTGCTGGCACATCCTTAAAGAATGCTGTAGAGTTAGTAATGCATGCAGACTTAATGCCGCAGTCCTTTACCAACTTCTCGAGCTCCTTCTTCTTTTCCAGAGCAGGATCACACACAACTGTAATATTGTATACAGTGGCGTTATCCCACTGTTTCTTTGCGATGTCTATCACCTTCTTGGTGTCGGCATCGTTGAGATGCATACGCTTGCATCGACGGGTAATTGATGCGATATGACGAGCCATAGCGACATTACGACGCTCTTCCTGCTTCTTCAAACGGTCCTCCAGAGTGATTTTAACAGGCTCTGAAGCCTTTGTCTTCTTGGAGTCGATCAACTTATCCATGATGCTCTTTTTACGCGCCTGACGGGCCTCTATGCGAGCCTTGGAAGCGGCATATTTAGCCTCCTCATGAGATTTCTTTTCAGTCTTCTTCTTTGCTTTAGCATCGTCTTTTGCTGCAGCAATTTCTGTATTTTTTACAGCAGCCTTAGACTCTTCCTTCTTAGCTGCCTCAGCCTTAACTGGTGTAGTTCCTATCTTAGCCTGAACCTTCTTGAGGTTCTTCTTGTTACTCTTCTTTGACATAATTTTGATAATTTAATGTGTTAATAATGTTATTTTTAAGGCAAGGGATTCCTTATTTGTGGTTCGTGTAAGCCTCGATCTTACTCCTTTCGGCGACCCTTATACTTGTCTCGAACCTATAGCATTTAAGCTGCAAGATCCATTTCGAACTTATCTGCAATAGTATCCTTAATCTCAATAGAAGTCTCATTGTTAAACTTCTCGAGATTAGCATCAAACTTATTTGCTAGTAGTTGTTGTTCGTGAATAAGCTGAGCAATCTTAGCTGAGGAGAATACCTCACGCTTAGGCATAGCCTTCAATCCCTTTTTTGCCTTAGTTGATGGATCAAGTGTCTTGATCATCTTAAGTTGTGCTATTGCCTCTTTTGCCTCGCATGCTGCGAAAATACTATAGTTATTTGTCTTCTTAAAATCCTCATAAGAGAATGTAGTTGTACCTGTATTAAGAGCTACCAAAATACCCTTAATCATAATACGCTTCTCACTAAGCTGTACAATCTGGTTATACAAGCTCTTGAGATCTAAGCCAGAACCCTGCTTTGCTGCAATTGCCTTCTTAGACATAAGGTTCTCTGCTCGAATAATTCGCCAATACTTATTGATAGTGATATCAATGTTCTTACGAATTGTAATAATGTTTGCTGAGTTCAATTTAATTGATTTCTTATTCATATAGTTTGATTAAAATTAAACAATTTACTTGAATCAGCCATTTACCTAGTTCCTATATTACATATAACTGTAATAAAGAATAAAAGACATCCATTGGCAATCCTGCCCCGCAGGGCGGATTACCTATTCTCCGCAGAGAACGTTTAAGGATGCCTTTCAATATAAACTAATAATATCGTCTTTGTATTTCGTTATAAACAATAACGACAATACCATGCATGAATGTGTACTCTTCTGCTCGCAGTTTATACACCATTCCCGCAGGAATGTTTCTGTTTATGGCACTATTCGTTTAGCGTTTACAATTCCGTACTCCAACTCAATCATTGGTTTACCTATACAGTCTTTCACCTGAAAATATTCTTTACGACCGTTGATATTGATAACAATTTTCTCAGGAAACTCTTGCTGAGCGTTAAGCCTTGGCCCTGACACCCGGGACCCCGCAGGGTCCGCTCCTACGCCATCAGCAATGCTAGAATTCTGACATACTTTTGTCGCAACATCATACAGTCGTTCTACGACCCAGTTAAAGTTTTTATCTTTAACTCCTTTCATCACAATTTCTTGTGATAGTCCTTCCATAATGGCTTTTTGGTTAAGCCCTGTAGAAAGACTCACTAGTGCATCCCATACCTTGAGAGCGAAACTCTCAAATGGTAAGGTTTGCTCGCAGCCGATTATCTTGTTCCAAAAATGAAACCTAGTTGAACCGAGAGTAATACTACCATCATCGTTAATGGTATAGATTTTGTATTTCTCTGTATGGTCCAACTTTTCATAAACGGCTGCCTTAATCTTCGGTTCGGAGAGCATTACAGCAATAAGCTTAACACTCTTCTCAGTTAAAACAGCCTCCATGAATTCTACGCGATCTTATCAGCTGGTTTAGAATCTGCCTTCTGACGCTCGTAGTCAGCAACGATCTTCTCGTTTGCTGCGATGGCAGACAAGCACTGAGCCTTAGCCTTCTGAGCCTGCTCAATGATTGCGTCAAGACGAGCAATCTCACCACGGTTAAGATCGTTAAGAATGCCACTCAAATCCTTAGGATCTGAGAACACAGCCTTAGAGTTCTTGTCCTTAAGAGCGTTCTGAACTGCCTCCTCTGTGGTTTCACCAAACTTGGTGCTATTCTCACTGAGAGGGATATCAATCTGATGCTCGGTGCCCTCATTGAGACGGCAAACGACATCACCGATTGCATTCTGCTTTGTTGCCATAGACTCAATCGTAATATAGCCGATCGCAAAACGGCGAGGAGAACGATTGAGGACAAGATTTACATTAGAGCTCTGCTTAGCCTGCTCCAAAATCTTGTCATGATCTGGGTTGAACATACGAGTTTGGGGAGTGAATACATCCTGACCAAACATTTTTGCACCGAGCAAGCTCAGTGGGGTACGATTTAATTTAATTGTAGTTTCCACGATGTTTACATTAATTTCTGACATAATCATATCCTTTTTGATATCGTTATTGATTAACTAACGATATGATTGAAAAATATGGTGTATTTTGGTTACACCTTTGCCGTTGTTTATTGAATAAAGCAACGCTGATACGAAGATACTTGGTTACTACTTTGCGTACTTAGTTTTCTAAAGGAAGTTCTATCATTGTAGACGCTTTATATAGACTTAGCTGCACTCTCCCTACTACAACAATAGGGTAGTAGGCTTGCAGCAGGAATTGCATACGTATGATGCAATTAGCATTTACTGGTTTATCCAGGCCCATCGTCTAAAGCTTTGAATGCTTCCTTTGCATAATCAAATGCTGAACTGTTTTCTGCTATTTTGTTCACGTTTTTTCTAACTTAACTATTCTAATCTTCGTTGGTGAAATTTTGCAGAGCAACTAACACTCATAGAATCTTAGAATTCTTATAACCCACGAAAATATGTAGAATCTTGGTCGTATTTCCCTTACTATACTTACAAGATATTCCTACACGATTGTTATTAAAGCAGATTATCTCTACTGCTAACTTAGAAGCGACTGTCAGCTAGGTCTCCTTACTGCGATACTCGGCTTATGGCATGTACCCAGCGGTTGGTTATCGGAATGTCTCAGGATCAAACCCATCACAGACTTTACGGCTTTTTACATCTTTGCTGATGTTTGCAATTTTTCTGTACCGGTATTACTACCTCCTATTTATAGTGCACGAATATTGGGAATTCAACCCATACATTTCATCTTGTCACCCACTTATAACGTAATATACATGTATAGAGACAGTATACACATATAATATACACAGTCGTTTTACAACATCGAATATAAGCTGCCCATCAATTTCCTGTATTGCTTCGAACCTTTATGTTTACATATACTGTTGCGCAGCATATTTTAGCATGGTTGGCATATCGGTTGGCACTCAATTTCTTCACCTCAAGTCCTTACTTACAACGTAAGATTCACTCTATGAAGGGACATTAATTTTTTGTTAAACATGTTATCTTTTAAACTTTCTAGGTTTTCATAATCTATATCTCTTGCATACAACATACGCATACATAATATACCAGTTTACTACTCTGTAGAGACTATATAATATTGTATGTCATAGTGCAAATAGACTATTGGTCTAGATCGTTTTGGATGAAAGTGGAGGTCAAATGGTCCTGGATGGACATATCTCGAATCAACTTTCTACCTGATTTGCTATTTCTTATTCTAGGATAGCTCTCCATCAATTTTCTTTGACTGTAACGGAGTCATCGATCATAGTCTCATGAATGATTTAATTTTCATGGAAATTGGCTGTAAGTTCGGATTGCCTAACATCCTAATAATACAACTGGAATAGATTTTCACCGCGATCTTCACCCGCGTACGATACTCCCGTAGAGCTTCGATTAAGGGGCTGCCCAACCCTTGCGCTTGTTTTACTTTTATATACCGCATAAACAAGAAAAGCCTGGCGGTCACAATCAGACACTTCTACCCCATCCCCGGCACCCCTTCAATGGAGTTGTACTGAATCGAACAGTAAGGTTTTGGTATAGTCAGCAAACTCATTTAGTTTACTCTGTGTGGTATTACTCCCACAGTATTGATGTAGTTTTTCGGCCTTTATACTAGCTTTGGACACTAGAAACACTACCTACGGCTTAATAATACTTCTATATTGTTTGGGATATCCTCGGTTCTTCCAGCACCATGCACCATACCATGTATGCAATTCTGTTCACCTACTGGGGACCAATATAGTTCATCTCGTGTAACGTTTGTATATGCTTAGTATTATCACATATAATTACGATACGGTTCAATATGCCCTTCTTGGGACTTATGCGTTTGTAATTACACTGCATCTTTTTAAGGTGCATTCAGCCTCATCCAGCTTGTCTCCAGACGGTTCTCACAAGTCCAGCTGTGCAATTATAGGAGCTGATACAACGCTTCTCCTACCTATATCAAACTGTTTCAATGTTTGATACATTTCATCCTACCTTTTGAGTGATCTTGCCCTGCAAGACAGGGTTAACATATTCTCGGATCAAGTTTAATATTGAGTTTTTCTTCTAGCTCCTTCGCGGGGGATGTTCCAGAATAGTACGTAGACTAATGGGATCTACTATATGTACTTACCTAATTATAGCACATAGGGTTCTTGTGTTTACTTATGTACATTAGAGGCGATTTGGATATAATCACGGAGCTCTCCCTTACGAATGGTAGAGTTGTGATTAGTGGAGTCGACCTTTTCTCCAGGTTCCATAATATACAGAAGTGGTACATACGACGTATCTGTCTTCTTAATTACGGTGCGTTTAACAATTACCTTTGCAGGTAACTGTTTATGGTTACAAGGTACAGGCTTTTCTACCTTAACGGTATCATGCACTGTATCAGGGTTAGCACGATTCACTTGACCAAACAAATGGTCCATTGGTTGCTGTACAGTAGATGCTGCTACTGTTTGCACTGTAGTTGGAAGGGGAACATTCTTAAGGTCGGCAATATTCATACCGATAGTAAGAAATGCTGCTCCTAACAACGTGATTACTAATTTTTTCATACTTTGATAGTTAAATTATTTTCGTTCACTTTGCCATTGGATATCCAAAGCTCTTTTAATGCGACCAACTAGTTGTGAACCAGTTCTCTTAATTGGCCGTATTATTTTTTTACCTGAGCCTTGGCCTTACCTTTGGCTTCCTTTTTCTTATCCTCGGCTGCCTTCTTCTCAGCTGCTTCCTTAGCAGCCTTGGCAACAGCCTCTTCCTCAGCCTTGATCTCCTCATCGGTCTTGAACTTCAAGTCGATAATGTTCTCCTTGGCATAACCTACGAGTGGATCAGAAGGATTACGGAACAGATTAGAGATGATACCTGCATACTGCGTAGCGTTATCAAGCATCGAATCAGACTTAACCTTAGCCATCATGTCTGGGGTAACGTCACGATAGTACGCACGCTTAATGGCGATAACAGTCTTCTTTGCGAAGTTGTTACCTTCCAAGAAGTTCTTCTTCAAGTTCTCAACGAACTCACCTGGAGCCGCAAGAACAGCTGCAGTAGCCTTATCGGCAAATGCAATATTCTTGTTAGCTGTATCAATGCAAGCCTTGACACGATCCTTCTCAGGAAGATTGTTTTGCTTCTCAAGTAAGGCTACACCCTTTTCGCGAACCTCGTCTGCACCAATGATTACAAAACACTTTACAGCGTCTGCAATCTGATCATCGGTGTACTTGCATACGCCGGTTTTCTTGTCAGTAGAATGGTCTCGAAGCTCACAGAACGCAGATACAGGAGATCCTGACGTAGCGGTAACATTGAAGAGGTGAGCACCAATTCCATAAGTAAGTGTTCCGACACGACCTGTGAAGTTAACAATCTCGCGAAACATGTCATGAAAGCTCATGTTGTTGATGCGCTCAAGCTTACTCTTTGCAGAAGCAAGAGCTTTCTCAGCGTTCTCCTTGTACTTCTTGTCCTTAGTATTCTTGAGTGTCTCCTCAGCAGAAGTGATAGCACGCTTAGCTTCGATAGAGTGATATGCCTTATAGAAGTTCACACACTGCATGATGCTATCCATCAGCTTAGAATCACGATTCAAAGCCAAGAAGCCAGACAAAGCCTCCTTGAGCTCTTCTTCGTCCTTGATCTTTGTAGGATCAAAAACCTTACCTGCTGTTGCAGCACGAGCCTTAGCATCCTCTTCGAGCTTCTTAGAAGTCTCTTCGGATACTGTTACAGCTTTGGCGGTAACCTCAACTGCTTCAGGATCATCCTTTGAAGGCAAGAGCTTAGTGCCATCAAAGTTTACACCAATCTCATTCAAAGCTTCAGTAAGCTCTGGAAGAGCAGACTTGCGGATTACAACAGCGAAATCGCTGGTACCATACTTGACCTCGTTGCATACGCATACAGCGATACCGAGGGCATTAATGTGGTTGAGTTTGTCGATAGTTCCCTGTGGGAAACCAGTGTGCTCAGCAGCCTTCTCGTCCAAGAAGAAGCGATCGTGAGCCATCTTCAACAAATCTACCTGGTGGTTACGATCCATGCTTGATCCACCTGCTGTTGTGAGCATAGCTGCAGCCTCAACAGCTGCCTCTGAATTATTACCACCATTGTTGTTATTTTGAGCAACTTTTACATTGCCCTTTCCATTCTTTTTTGCCATTTTGATAATGTTTTTAAATGTTATTTACTAAAATTAATTAATACTTTCTGGGCAACTAACTTAAATTCAACTTGTGTCGAATATGAAGTTCGTTTTTAACCAATCTCGTGGAGGCTTAGTGAGCACGTTAATATGCTCATCTTCACCCAAGTTAAGCTCAGCAACAGTATCTACTACAGCTGTATCCTTACCTGCTGGTTTTGTCTCAGCACATGTACCGGCGCCCTCTGAGGGTTCCAAAGCCTGAAATGAGCACGTCGGTGCCAGCATGGGAGCTGTAGCTTTAACTGTACTAGCTTCACTTTTATGGTCAACAAAGGCATAGTTGACCATACTCTTACCGGTAAAGCCAAGTAAGAGACTTACGAGAATGATCCAGAACAACTTGTTGCTCTTATTGTATCTTGCGAAACCAAGAGCTACAAAAATCGAGAGAATCAATAATAAAAGTGAAGTCATTTTTGTTAAACTTTTAAGTTATTTTTAATTTTCCTACGA
>ERZ1024347.2-NODE-2-length-102321-cov-39.385866_pt1 | contig 102321 bp, 170 predicted proteins | sample MGYA00520790_ERZ1024347 | MGnify/ENA primary metagenome ERZ1024347 (study PRJEB33242, sample SAMEA3444256) | Homo sapiens | biome: Host associated; feature: Gastrointestinal tract; material: Stool | place: Uganda | collected 2011-01-01 ...
CAGTTGGGTTGAAGGAGCTGTCACTCGGCTACAATCTGACGCTCGATGAAACACCGGGCGTTTGGAAAGGCCAGCCGTATGACGCTATTCAGCGAGATATTACCATCAATCACTTGGCACTGGTTCTTCAAGCCAGAGCCGGTGACCAAGCACGGCTCAACATCGACAGCCGTGACCGCACATCGAAAGGAGTAAAAACGATGAGCAAGAAGACCAAGAAGTTTGGCACTCGTGCCGATGGCGTTCTGAGCCCGGAGGAGCTGCAGAAGGCTATCGCTGACTACAAGAAGCGCCGTGCCGAGCGCATTGAGAGCCAGAAGGACGACGATATGGCTCCCCCTGCCGACGATGACACCACCAAGACCAAAGAGACCGATACCGACGAGGACGATACTGCCATTGCCCCTGATGATCAGAAGAGCGCTGTTCAGGCTATCAAGGACCGCCGTGACCGCCGTGATGAAGACGGCGACCCCAAGGACAAGGATGCTGCCATGGGCGTTATCGCCCAGCAGGATGACGATATGGACAAGCTGTTCGATATCATCGACACTCTGCTGGCCGAGCGTGACATGAATACTGCAAAGCCTGCCGCTGCTGCCGATGGTGATGACGATGACCTCGCAGAGTGCAACAACACCGATGATGACGATGAGGACGATCTGGCTAACAAGCCCGCTTCCGCCCTGAAGGCTGTCAACGGCGACGACGATGATGAGGATGACGATGACCTGAACGAGGATGAGGATGACGATGACATCCCCACCACCAATGATGGCAATGTCTCCAGCACCACCGTCACCGAGCCCACCTCCAACATGGATTCCATCGATGCCATTGTTCGTCAGCGTGTCCAGCTCGGCGTTGCTGGCTCCAAGCTCGGAATCAAGGGCCTGGAGAACATGAAGCTTTCTGCAGCAAAGAAGACCGTCATTCGTGCAGTCAACCCCTCTATTCGCCTTGACGGAAAGAGCGAGGCTTACATCAATGGTGCATTCGCAATTGCGATGAACACCGTCAACGCTGGTTCTCGTAAGGGAACCAATTATCAGAAGAAGCAGATGTTCAACCGTGACTCAGCATCTCGCCGGGCCTCAGATTCCACTTCTGCCGATGCAGCTCGTGCTCGTATGATTGAGCGTCGTATGAACAAGGAGGTAAAGTAACATGAGTGCACAGACCAAGTATGGATTTTCCACCCCGATTGGCTCTGCCGGCGGCATTGTCGATCTGGCTCCCTACGCCATTGACAGTTTCCTGAACGATGAAGCCAATGGCGTTATGAAGCACGGCGTTGGCGTTGTCCAGGGCTCAAAGCCCGGCGTGAACATCGCCCTGCCCAAGACCGGCGCTACCGCCGCAAAGTTTGAGGGCATTACCACAAACAACCGCACCACCGAGTACGACATTGATGGCAAACTGGCTATTCGCCATGGAGCATCCGTTGGTGTCATGCGCTATGGCCGCATCTATGCCCGTGTTGTCGATGACGCTGCTGTCGCATACGGCGACCCCGTCTATCTGGTGATCGAGGGCGACAACGCCGGTCTGTTTACCAAGACCGAGTCTGCAACCAGCGGCTCTGCTACCATTGCAGTCAAGGGCCGTTTCCTCGGTGCTGCTGATCTGTCCACTAAGGTTGCCGTTGTCGAGCTGTTCGACCAGGCACAGGCTTAAAAGAGAAAGGAGATAACCAATATGGCTATGAAGAAGAACCCTTCCCGGTCTTACGACCGCAAGGAGTACAAGACCCTGCTGAAGTCTGCCATTCCTGCAGCTATCATGGCTTCAGACGGCACTCGCTTTGACAGTGAGGACGACGCTTCCGTGTTCTTTGCCCGTGAGCTGGACCACGTCAAGGCCGAGTCTTACGATGTCGAGTATCCCGAGTTTACTGCCCTGAATCTGTTCCCGGTCAGCAGCGAGACCGACCCCGGCGCTGAGACCGTGACCTACTACACCTACGATAAGACCGGTCTGGCGAAGGTCATCGACAACTATTCCACCGATCTGCCCCGTGCTGATGTCACTGGCAAGCCCAGCTATGCTCAGGTTAAGTCCATCGGCGACAGCTACGGCTACTCCGCACAGGAGATGCGTGCATCCCGTCTGGCTGGCAAGTCTCTGGACTCCCGCAAGGCAGAGTCTGCCCGCTACCAGATTGACAACTTAACCAACAAGATTGCCTGGGCTGGCGATGAGAACTCTGGCCTGATGGGCGTTCTGTCTACCGGTCAGAACGTTCCTCTGTACACCATCTCCAATGGAGCAGGCGGCAAGGCAGACTGGGCATCCAAGACTGCTGACGAGATTCTGGCCGATATCAACGGTATGCAGAAGCAGGTTGCAAAGGTGACCAAGAACGTCGAGCGTCCCGATACCCTGTGCGTTCCTTCTGATATCTACATGGATATCAGCACTCGCCGTATCCCCGACACTGCAACTACCGTCAAGGCTTTCCTGCTGGAGAATGCTCCTTATCTGAAGAACATCGTCTCCGCCGCAGAGCTGGATGCAGACTCCGTTGACACCAACCCCTATGCAAAGGCTACTGGCGGCAAGGGTGTCGCATTCCTGTTCAAGAACGACAAGCGCAAGATGGCTCTGGAGAACCCCATGCTCTTCATGCAGTATCCGCTGCAGATCAATGGTCTGGAGACCGTCATTCCCTGCGAAGCTCGTACCGCAGGTGTCATCTTCTACTACCCGCTGTCTGCTCTGATTGCTGTCGGCGTGTCCTGACCGTATAAGCTCAGAATAATCAACAGTATATAGTGTAAAGAGGTTGTCCTGATGAGGGCAGCCTCTTTATTTTTACAAAATGAAATGAGAGGGATATAACATGATTCTCCACAATATCGGTTCCAAAATCATCAATGTAGGCACTGTCATCCTGATGCCCGGCGATTCCATGAACATCACTGCCGATACCGCAGCTCTGCCCGCTATGCAGGCTTTCTGCGAGATGGGCTTTGTTATGATCGAGGGAGATAAGGTGGCTCCTGTTGCAAATGCTGAAAAGCCTGTAGAGGAGACCGCCGAGGATGCTCCCGCTCCCGAAGAGGCTCCCGCTCACGCAAAGCGTGGTCGCAAGCCTACCAACGTTGCATCATCTGCTGAGGCGGCTCCCGTATCTGAGGCGCAGTAAGGAGCTCACATGGAAAGCGTTCTTGAAATCATTCGCCTCATTGGAGACGAATTCAAAGACGTTGATGATAGCACCGTCCTGAAATGGATTGAGCTCACGAAGCCGATGGTAAGCGAGAAGCTGTTCGGAGCCCTGTATGAGCAGGCGCTGGCGTACCTTGTGTGTCACAAGATGAAGATTGCCGGAAAGGGGATGAACCCTCTCGGCGATACCATTGGTTCCATTGGAAGCATGGGGTTCTCTATCGGAAGTGTGTCTGAAGGCGGAACCAGCGTTAGCTTTGGTGCAAATCAGAGCTCAAATTTAGCTAGTGATGCAGAGCTCACGCTTACTGCCTATGGACTTCAGTTCCTTACCATGCGGAGACTTATGATTATTCCTATTCGGTGCAGTGGCGAGCAACGGTGAAGGTGATATGTGATGGGAGTCAATATTGCAAGCAGCCTCGGAATTAACCCAACAGTTGAAGGGGAAAAAGCTCTCAGAAACCTGCAAGCGCTGTCAGAGATATCCATTGAAGTTGGATTCCACGAGGGCCAGAACGCAGACGATGGAACCACTCCGCTGGCTGCAATTGCTTATTGGAACCATTTCGGCACAGTCTCTGAGGATGGATCTGTTGCTATTCCGCCCAGACCGTTCATGGATGCCCTCAAAACACATGAGGCGGAGCTTGGTGCATTTTGTCAAATGTCAATTCAAGCATCCCAAGATGCTGATGAGTCGGCAAGGCAGATTGGTGCTAAGGCGGTCGGTATGATACAGACAGAGATTGTTGACGGAAAGTGGACACCCAACGCTCCCTCCACGATTAGAAAAAAGAAATCCGATCATCCGCTGATTGATACTGGCCGAATGCGCCAGGAAGTCCACTATGTAATCAAGAAAGGGGAGTGATGCCGGTGGTTTTCTTCAAAAAGCCCTATAAGGTTCGCCGATACGGGAAAACGGAATGGAAGAACGGGGTTTCGTCCTCGCCATATACGGATGAAACGCTCTATCTTGATGTTCAGGGTGTTACCCGTGCAAATCAGGATGAACAATCCGGAAAAATGACCACCGGCTCCCTTACTGTATACAGCAATGAAGAAATGCGGCCTGCTGAGGCAGACCAAAAGCACAGCGGCGACCGCATTTTTGCCATGGGACGCTGGTACGTTTGTAAGCAGTCCGTTTATTGGGGAAATACCATTCTTCGGCACTGGGTATCCCAATTTGAGGCCGTCGAAGGCGAAGAAAGTGAGGGCGCTGCAGATGACAATTGAAAGCTGCCAGGATGCAGTTCTTGAGCTCTTCACCGGACTGTATCCCAAATGCACTGTAGCACTCAGCTATCCCGGCATGTCTGAGCGTCCACCACTTCCGTATATCCTGTTGGACTTCGGAAAAGTAGACTCCCAGCGTGTCGATAACTCGTTTGACCACGGGGATGGCATTCTGTACCAGAGCGTTCACCAGAGCATGATGCTCACTGTCGATCTCGTCCGCACGAGTCAGACGACTCATACAAAAGACGGAAGATGTGCCACACATCGTGCTACAGCTGTTCAGGATTTGACCAAAGCCGTCAACTTTCTTGACAGTTCGATGGTAGAAGATCAGCTCTTCTGCTCTGATATTGCAATCTCCGTTGACTCCGGCCCTCAGCCCGTATACGGGAGTCCCGCAGGAATTGACCGTGCCAGATGCTCTATGACGGTCAACTTCACGATGACCTCGAAAGAATATGCAGCACTCCATCCGGTAGATGGAGAATATGAAGATTCACGTCCATCCATGGCATCGAAGGCTCTTGCTGATGCTGAGGCAGGGTATTTTACTGCTGTCAAGGTGGAAATTGATGCGCAGAAAGGAGAAAAACTCGCATGAACATTGACCAGATCGTTAAGGTTGATATTACCATCTCGACTTCAACCACGATTGACGGCGGCTATGACCGTCTGCTGATTCTCGGCCCGCAGCCTCAAAACCCTGCCGGTCACACCACACCTGATGTCGCCTGTTACACTGGTACGGACGAGCTGAAAGACGCTGGCTTTACCACCAACGACCCCGTGTACAACGCCGCAGTTGTAGCGTTCAGCCAGTCTCCCCGCCCGAAGGAAGTTTATGTTGCTGTCCGGAAGAAGCCCTCTGGAGAGCTCGAGACCATTACCGACACTCTGGAGCGTGCAAAGGCAACAACCGGCTGGTATGCACTGTGCCCTGTTGCTATCGACAATGATGACGACCTCCAGAAGATTGCCGCATGGGTGGAGTCTAACAGCAAGATGTGCATTTTCCAGACCACCAGTCTCACCGACAACCCCGTTCCCGAGACCATGAGCCGAAGCGGCGCGATTCATTCGACCTCCGATGAGGATTACACCAATGTCGCAATGGTTGCACGCTTCCTGTCCTACGACCCCGGCTCTGAGATCTGGGCATATAAAACGCTTTCTGCCGTCAATGGTCAGGATCTGTCTGACCGTGAAGCAAAAGCCCTCGAAGCCGCCAATGTGTCCTACTTCACGAAGGTTGGCCGTATGTATGTCGTCATGGGCGGAAAAATGGCAAGCGGCGAATGGATCGACACCATTCGCTTCTGTGACTGGCTGAAAACCAAGATTCAGGAGAACGGAATCAACTTACTTCTCCAGTACAGCAAGATTCCCTATACCAAAGAAGGAATCACGCTGGTGGAAAGCGCTCTGCGCTCCGCTCTTGATGAAGGTGTCAAGGTTGGTGGCATTGCCTCTCCCGAAATCGTCAACGATGAGCAGGTTCCGTCTTACACCATCACAGTTCCTTCTATCTCCGAAATCAGCGAAGCCACCCGTAAGGATCGCACTCTGGTCGGAATCAAGTGGAAGGCTCGGCTTGCTGGTGCAATCAAGAGCACCGAAATCGAAGGCACTGTGAATTACTGATAGGAGGAAAGCACTGTGAGAAAGAGAGTACATACTTACAGCCCCAAGAATGTCATTGCTGCACTCGGAACGCACGTCCCGAGCGGATATGCCGCTGACAGCTTTATCACTATCGCAGAGATGGGAGAGGGTGCGACCGATGAGGCCGGTGCTGACGGCGAGGTTGTTGTCAGCATTTCTCAGGACCCTCGCTTTGAGGTGAAGTTCGTCATGCAGTACGGAAGCCTGACCAACGACTGGCTGCTTTCCAAGTATCGCCTTAACCAGCAGATGCCCGGTGCTGGCTATTTCCCGATTCTCATTAAGGATCTCGGAGATAATCCGGTTTTCACTGCTGAAACCGCATGGGTCACTAAGGCTGCTGGCATTGCATACGGAGCAAAGGGCGGCAATCAGGAGTGGACGCTGCACTGTGTTGGCGATATCACCCCTCAGTAAAAAGAGGTAAGACAAAATGAAAGTTAAGAGAATGCAAGCGCAGGATTTCTCCGCAGGAGACACTGCGTTTAAGATTCGTCCTCTGGGAGCCATGGATGCGGCTTATGTTTTCGGCGATGTCACATCTATTGTGCTGCCTATCCTCGGCACTGTCGCCGTCTCAAACGGCGATGAGGAGGCTGCAAGTCTTGAGATGTTCAATGGAATGAAGCTCGACACTGAGTCTCTGGCAGCATCTCTCGGGAAAATCAACGGCCAAAAGCTCACCGCTCTCGCCAATGAGCTTATCCTGAAACATCAGAACGTTTCGTTCTATGATACGGACAGCCAGAACTGGAAGGTTCTCACTCGTGGTGACTTTGATGAGATTTTCTGTATGGATCTCGCTGGCATCATCCATCTGTGTGTTGCAATCATCCAGCAGAATTACTCCGGTTTTTTCAGCGAGTTGAGCACCCTGTTTGGAAACCTTGTGAAGAACCATCAGGAGGCTCAGCCGGAGAATACGGTGACTTCGACAGCGAACGCCTAACTGAGCTTGAATGGGTGATGTTCTCCCTGATTCAAGGCCGGTACGCTTCAATGTGGGAGTTGAAGAACGCTTATAACTTGGATGAAGCACTTACTCTGTACGACCTCGTTCGGATGCAGAATGATATCGAAAGAATCTCCATGAAACGGATGAATGAGGAAGGGGGAACCTAAGTGGCACAGAGTACAGTGCTGAACGAGTTTTTCAACGTTCTCAAGTTCAAGACTGACCAGGCAAGCTTAAATCAGGCACAGACTGCCATCATTGGATTCCGCCAGATGGCTACAAAAGTCCTCGGAGCGCTCGGTGTTGGCCTTTCGCTTGCGTGGTTGCGTGGAATTACTGAAGAGTTTAGTGACATCAATGATGAGATTCGAGGCGCAACCGAAGGACTAGGCGAACAGGCCGAAATCCAGAAGAAAATCCTTGCATCTGCTCAAGAATGTCGGGATTCCTATGGAAAAATGGCGGGTTATGTCACTGAACTCGTTCAAAAAAATTCCACTCTTTTCCCAATTGATGACGCTGTCAAATTCACTTCTCTTGTAGAAAAACTCGAAAAGGGAAGTGGCAAGTCAGGAAATATTGCGAGTACAATGGCCCTTCTCACGAAGGGCTTGTCATCCAGTAAGGTTGATAAGACTGTTTTCTCACAACTCGAAGAGAAGGCCCCGGAAGTCGTAAAAGTCATCGAAAGCGCAACCGGAAAAACAAAAACTCAGCTTGAGGCTATGGCAAAAGCCGGAACCCTCTCAGCCGATAAGATAAAGAAGGCTATCCTATCAGCCGAAGATGAAATCCAAAAAAAGTTCGACAATGTAGATCCGAATATCACGGATGCGATAACTCATATTCGCAACAGCTGGGGTTATTGGATTGAGGACATCGACAGCACTTACAAGCTGACAGACAAGTTGTCCCGGGCAATCATCGCATTTAGTGACAAGGCGCTTGACTACGCAAAGAAGCTGAAACGGTGGCTTGATGATATCGCAGATAAGATGGGCGGCTATGAAAAGCTGCTCAAGCTCATCGCTATGGCTGCTGCCGCTGTATTCATCGCAACGCACTCCGCTTCCATCACCGCATTCCTAAAGGGCGCACTAGGCCTTATCACAAAGATCAATCTCCAGACCATCCTTGCTGCCGCAAAGTGGCTGGCGCTGTTCCTCATCATTGAGGACATCTGGACATTCTTCAAAGGCGGAGATAGCGTTATAGGCCGACTTCTCGAGGATGCTGGCGTTGATGTTGACTATCTAAGAGAGACTGTTCTTGGCTTCTTTGAAAACATCAAGAAATTTGGCGGTCAGGCCATCTCCAAAATCTCCGAGTTCTGGAATGAGCACAAAGAACTAGTTAAGGCTGTATTTGATTGGATTTGGGGTGTTGTATCTTCCGTCCTCCACCTTTTCTTTTCTTTGGTTGTTCAGATAAGCAATCTCATCTCTGCTATTCTCACCGGTGACTCAACAAAAATAATTGCAGCCCTCGAGGAATTGTGGAGCGAATTTCTTGATAGTCTTGATCGACTTTGCCGAGCAGCTTTCGGAGAGCTATGGGACCCGATGAAAGAATCCGCTCAATCTCTCTGGGATTGGCTCGAGGGATTCTTCGGATGGGTCGGCGACAAAATATCTGCACTTCGCACAGGATGGGATAATTTCAAAAAGTTATTCACTGGCGGCGGAAGTGAAACGGACGATGACGGCTTTGGCGGTTCCTCTGGAGGAAAGTACTCCAACGGTGGCACATTCGGGGTTCGTGGAAGCGCTGCATGGAAAGCCGGAACTGGCGTTTCATCTAGCAAGGTTGCAAATTCTCCTGTATCGTCACAGAAGAATGTTTCCATCAAGCAGGAGAACAACCAGCAGTACACGTTCAAGGTTGATTCGACCACAGCTGCGGACAAGCTTCAGAAAGAAACCAAAGCTCAGGGCACACAGTCCGCCAATGATTTGGCCCGGGTTATCAATTATGGGAGGTGAGTGAATGCAGAAACCTACGAAGCCTGCCTCCCTTGGAGACATCGAGTTCGATGCTATCATCGAACGAACCGAATCTCTCGAGAGCGAAGTCCCGGAGTATGCTACTGAATCTGGGTTTTCTGTGAGTGATAACATCTGCTTAAAAGGTGTTACGCTTGATGTTGAAGCTGTTTTTTCCAACTCTCCCGTCACATGGAAAAGCGAACATACACCCTCTCTTGTTCGTGTAGAGACCATGTGCGAAAAACTCAGAAAGATGTGGAGAGATCGTTCAGTTGTGACATTCACGGCTGGTAGCGACACCTATGAAAACATGTGTATTGAAAGCTGCTCACTGCCAAGAAAGGTCGAAACAGGGGACAGTATCCATATCCCGTTCACGTTGAAGCAGGTCACAATCACATCAAGCGAAATTGTAAACATTGACATCAAATATGCCAGAGGCGGAAAAAGCGGCAAAAACACCGGTTCTGCGCAGAGCAAGTCCTCTAGTGCAGATTCAAAGTCCAGTACCTCCGGAAAAAGGAGAAGCGTTTTATGCAGCATGGGTGTTGCCGCAGGGCTGCTCAAAGAGGATAAGTGATGATTGAGTACTACGAGATTTCTGTGCCTGACCATAACGACTCTGAGATGAGAGTCAGCCTTGATGGCGAGTATTACTATTTCAGGACCACCTGGAACGAACGTGGAGGATTCTGGCTTCTCAGTATCTACGATGCCAACGGCAATCTCATCATCGGCATGGCAAAGCTCGTTCCCGGTACGATCTGGAACTTTTTTTATCAGAGTTCCTGCGGGCCCTCTGGTATCATCGGCGTTCAGTCAGACAACGAGTCTATTGGGCGAAATGATTTCATAAACGGCTCCGCCCATCTCATTTATGTCCCGGGAGGTCAGTCGGACTTATAAGCTGTATAGGAGGAACCTTTTCATGGCAAGAAATTTCGATAGACAGTATCGAGTGAGAATTGGCAAGAATGGTTCCGCCGGAAAAGAAATCGGTGCTCCAAACCCCGATACAAGCAGGAGTATACGGTGTCAGTTTTCCTGTGAAGTAGGAGAGAGCGTTTCGTCCAATACAGGGAAGATCAGTCTATGGAACCTCTCGCCCGAGACCCTACGGCTTCTTGAAGAAAGCGACTGTCTCATTGAGCTCCGAGCCGGTTATGGGGATGACATTCCGGTTATCATGGGCGGAACGCTAACTCTTGTTGAAACTGATAGCGGCTCGTCTGATAGACAGACGACCATCAGCTTTGTAGACGGTTTTAAGTCTGCCAGAGATAGCACTGTCAGCGTCAGCTATTCTGGCTCCATAAACGGAAGACAGATCGTAGAAAACGCTGCAAAAGAGCTTGGGTGCGAGATTCGATACTCCAAAAGCGTTTCGTTTCCGGATTTCAGCAGTTTCGCGTTCGTCGGTTCTGGAAAAACTCTCATCGAGCGGGTTTGCAAAAGAGCCGGCTTGAGATGGAGCGTCCAAAACGGAATCGTCCAGATTTGTTCTGTCGGCGAGCCTATCACCACGGCAGCATATATTCTGGATGCAGAACACGGCCTTATTGGTTCGCCAGCTCCGTTTTATGAGTCCTCGACTTCAAGTGACAAGAAAAACAAGAACTCGACCAAAAGGAAGGCAAAAAAAGGAATTGAGGTAACGTATTTCCTTAACGGGCATATCCAGATTGACGACTACGTCCGTGTCGAATCCAAGCAGTATACCGGCAATTACAGAGTGTCCAAGATTGCTTTCGATGGTGATACAGATGGTGGAGACTGGGTATGCAAGGCTCAGTTGGTGGAGGTTAAATGATGCACGATTTTTCCCAAGAGGCGTTAGATGCGCTCACGAACCTCATCAGCTCAACCGTTGAGGAAGGAGTACACACATCGTCTGCAGGAAAAGTTGTCGGCGTGACCGATAATTTCACTGCAACATTAAAGCCGGATGTTGAAATCACAACGGACGATGGAGAAAAGGTCCCATACCCGGCAATCTCCGGTGTCAAGATTCTCATGCCTTGTGGAAGCGGAGGAACGATTGGATTTGCTTTCCCGGTTGCAAAGGATGACGGATGTGTCGCCCTATATGGGGAGGGCGGAGCCGGCAGTGATTTTAAGTTTGACCTGTCGAATGCCCTTTTGCTTCCCGGGCTGTCCACTGCTGCCGGAGAGCAGGTCAAACGGGCCGGAAAAGAAAATGCAGCGATAATGTTTGCTGGAGACTCTGTGATTTTTGTTTCCAAGGACAAAGTGGAGATTGTCCGTGGAAAGTCCACCGTCACACTTACGGACAATAATGTTCGATTGGCTCTTGGTGGTACATCGGCAACTGTTTCGAGTTCCGAAATATCCATTTTGGGAGATGTGAAGGTGAACGGAAATATCAGCGTGAATGGAAATGTCACGATTTCCGGAATTCTCACCGTTGGTGGAATCGTAATGAACACTCATACGCATAGTAGTCCCAGTGGGCAAACCGGAGTTCCTCAGTAGCACGGACGGAAAGGAGCCCGATAATGGCATATAAGGATCTCGCCCTTACAACAAATGGCGATTTATATATCGGGTCAGGTGGAGATTTTGAGCTCATCGATTCCATCCGCCAGGCCATTCAAATCAAGCTCCAATGGATTCGCAGTGAGTGGTGCTTCAATGAGTCACTTGGAACCCCATACATTGAAAGCGTTTTTGTTAAAAATCCAAACCGAGCAATCATCGAAAAAGCTCTTCGGGACCAGATTCTTAGCGTTGATGGCGTTACCGGCATTACCTCGCTCGACCTGTCATGGGACAAGTCGTCTCGGGTGATGTATTGCACTTTTTCTGCAACTACGACCGAAGGAGAAATCGAAAGCGAGGTGACTTTAAGAGATGGTTGAGTATGGCGTTACCCCAGAAGGATTTAATCTGAAGCGCCTTGATGAGATATATGCGGAGGTCTCTTCCGCACTGAAAGAGCAAATTGGAGTTGACCCATCCGAAAATCCACAAGGAATCCTGAATGTCATCACCACTGTTTTTTGCGACCAGATCGCATCTCTGTGGGAAGAGTATTCCAATGGATATGAAAACCTATTTCCTCTCACGGCGGAAGGAATCGCCCTTGACCGCTGCATGGAAATTGGCGGCGTAAGCAGAATTGGAAAGTCCAGAACAATATACATGCTGGCGTGTACCGGAAAAGAGGGGACAACCATCCCTGCTGGCGCTGTTGTGCAGACCAGCACCTCGCCCACCCGCCAGTTCCAATGTGCTACGATTAGCGAGATTTCTAGCAAGAACTGGAAGACTCTGAAGATTCGCCCCATTGATAGTATCTCCGGGACTTTTACGTTCGGCTTTGAAATCGAGCGAAATGCCACGTCTGGAACGGTAGGAAGCGAAACTGATAGCTCTAGCTTCTCTAAGAATCTGACCGTCGCATCCTACGATGATGCAGTAACCAAGATTTACGAAGCTCTCTCTGGATTCAACGCCCTAACTCAGTACGGCATTTCCGTCACAAAGGAAGGCCACAGTGCTGATGATTATTGCATCGTTCTGTCCGGATCAACTGAGTCTGACAGCTTTTCTTCTACTCTCTGCAACTTTGTAACGATTGTTAGCGTGACCAGCAACATTTTCTTCGAGAGCGTAGACTTTGGCAAAGTGAACCTCGCCAATGGCACGATCACGAAAATCGTCTCTATCATTGACGGTTTTGATTCTGTCACAAACTTGGTTGCTCCCACTCTTGGCCGACTCGCTCAGACTGATTCTGAAGCCAGATCCTCGTATATCAACCGTTTGGCAAACCGGGCAAGGGGAACCGTAGACAGCATCGTTTCTGTTCTATACAGCGATGTTGACGGTGTCACCTATGCGAAGGGATATCAAAATGACACCGACGACACCGATTCCGCAGGTCGCCCTCCGCACAGTCTGGAAATCGTTGTGCAGGGTGGGTCTGACAACGATATAGCTGATGTCATCTGGAACAACAAGGCCGCAGGCATTCGTGCCTACGGCTCTTATTATGCCTATGCCACAGACGCTTCCGGAAACAGACAGTACGTTGAGTTTACTCGTGTCAAGGACATGTATCTGCTTCTGTCTATCACGATCACCAGCGAAGGTGGCCTCGATGATGATTATGTCGAACGTATTCAGGCGTTACTGTCAAAAGAGTCACTGGATGCCGGTCAAAATGTACGCTTGCAAAAATTCATTCGCCCCATCATGGACAGCGTGTCTGGCGTTGATTACCTTGAAATCCGTGGGTTGCTTAGTGAGAGTCCGGATGTCAGCAAGGTTCAGGATTCTGCGATGCGCACCGGTGTTGTTCCTGTTTCCATTGGGCAACAGCCGGTCATTGCAGCAAATGGAGTTCGGGTGGTGAAAGCAAAATGATTACGTCATACCAGGAAATGCGGGACAAGCTTCCCATGCAGTTCAAGCTCGAGTCAAGCGACACCAGCTACTTTGGCGATTACATGTGCGACACCGTAGAGGATCTGGCTGACATACCCGAAAGCTGTGCAATGGGAAGCTACGCCCGGGTTCTCAGCACAGCATCCATCTACCGAAAAAACTCATCCGGTGCATGGGTGCTGCAACAGTTTCCGCTCTCAGCAAAGAAGGGAGAGCGCTAATGGCATACGAAGTTATCAGCGAAAGTCCATTCACCGAAGAAAAGACTTCGACTATTGACGGCTTTCTTGCAGCACTTGCAGATAGATGCGAGGAACTCTCCCTCCGATTCGCAGAGCTGCCAGCTCTCAATAACATTGATGCCTGTACCGGAGAACAGCTCGACAGAATTGGACAGCTGGTCGGCTTAACTCGGCAGGAAGCCGGAAAGCTCATCGGAAGTCGAGAGCTTGCTGACACCGATGAGGTGTACCGCCTGGTCATCAAGTATAAGGCGTACATCAATTCATGCGACTGCACGCCGAATGATGTCATTACGGCTACAAAGCTCATCTTTGGCGCAACGCAGGTCACATATAGCGAGCGAAGCGATACTCCGGCCACTATCTATCTATCGATTTTTGCGCCGTTTTCCGATGTCGTTATGGCTCTTCTTGGAACCCATGACCTTATCGTACATCCTGCTGGAGTGAAGGTTCGCACTTCACTATCCGCAAAAGACTCAGACACATTTGGCTTTTCTGACTTGAACCCGAATGTTGCCGGTTTCGGCAAGGGAAAATTCGCTCAGTCGGTTATGTAGCCGGAAAGGAATGGAATGGCAACAGAAAAAAATACAGAAGCTCTCAATGATTTTGTTCGAAACGTTTTTGCCTCCAACGGAGTCCGTGCTTCGCTTTCAATCGAAGAGTGGCTCGGCGGTTGGGCAAGCATTGTTGGTGGTGTAAACGGCGTTCCGACAAGTCAGCAGTTCAATGAGACGTTTTACATCCTTTCTGCACTCATCAATCAGCTGTCCAGCCAGATGAGTGAGACTACTCAAACAGCAAACGCCTCGCTTCCTAAAACGAAGTTCACTGCGGATGAAATCATTGCGCTTCTGGCAGCAAAAGGGCTTATGGAAGGTTGCAATGCAGACATGCTTGACGGGAAGCACTCTAGCTATTTTGCTGTTTCCGGCCACAAACATGACACGGGAGATATCGCTTCCGGCATCCTCCCTGTTGCACGAGGAGGAACCGGAGGCAGTACCGGAGATGATGCCTGCAAGAGTCTCGGTGCTATGAGAACAGCCGGCGGCACGTTTACCGGACCTATTTATTTTGGAAGCAAAACGTACTATATCAGTCAGTCCGGTGTTGCGAATTTCTCTAGGGCCTACGGTGCGGTATACAACGACTATGCTGAGTTTTTCCCGAGAGGGGAGGCTACAGAAGCTGGAGACATCGTGGCTCTTGACGTTACAAGTCAACAGGAAAGGTATATCAAGGCCACTAATACAAGTGCCCACGTTGCTGGCGTTCACTCTGATGAATTCGCAATGCTTATTGGAGGACAACCCGCCGCCGATGGAGAAGATTACCTTCAAAAGAATATCAAAGATTTCATCCCTGTTTCGCTTGCTGGCCGTGTGCACGTCAAAGTCGTTGGGCCTGTTCATACTGGAGACTATATCGTCCCTTCGGAGATCCCCGGCGTTGGCAGGGCAGTAAACGGATGTGAAGTTCCAAAGAAAGGCCAAATCGTTGGATATGCCGTTGAGAGCGATACCGAAACCGGTGTCCGTCTTCTGCGTGTAAGAATCGGAACAGGGAGGTGAGTACACATGTCCATCAAAAAAGAGGATATCATTACAGCCACGGAGTTCCTTGGGCTGAAAAAAGCAGCAGAACAGGAGATTTCTCGGAGAAGCACGTCTGGAAGCGTAGGCTCTATGAGCAAGTACAACGGAAGTAGCTACAGCTATTCCACCCAGCCGGCAAAAGACATCTCCGTTCTCAATGAGCACATCAAAAAGATTACAGAACCGATTGATGCAATTTGCGGCACAAGTTTCACAAAATCGGACCACAGCATTATTGACGCAAAAACGCTGCAGGACGCAACCGATCGTCTCTATCAGCTCTCAACTAAAAGCCCCGCAGGAGGGAGCAACACAGGTTGTGCTGCTTCCTGTTCCGGCCTTTGCTATTCTGGGTGCTACTCCGCATGTACCGGTTGCACTGGATCTTGTACTGGAACATGTAGCACAACATGTACTGGTTCCTGTACCGGTTCCTGCAGCACCACCTGTACGGGGTCTTGCACTGGTTCCTGCACTGGTTCCTGTACTGGCTCCTGTAGCACAAGCTGTTCCGGAGGGTGCAAGGGCTCTTGCAGCTCAAACTGTGCCGTTGCATGTTCTTCAGGATGCGCCGGTGGGTGTGATGGCTCATGCTCCGGTTCTTGCGGTGATTGCGATGGTAGTTGTGGAGATGGATGTCAGGGATGCTGGGCCAGCTGTCAAGTAGGCTGTGGCGGAAACACTTGTATGGGCACTTGTGCATTTGAATGCTCTGATTGCGGTTCATTCTGGTAAGAAGGTGGTGTATCAAAAATGAATGAATCTTTTTCGTTCCATGTTGCCCCTGATTACGCCGGCGAATTCGCAAAGCGAAATGAAGTTATTTGTAAAATGCTTACACAAGAGCCGATTTCCTCCGGAGACTTCACCGTGATTCAGAGAATGAACGGCGAAAATCGCTTTGCCAGGTGTCTTGGATACCTCTCTGTTTTCCAGAATGTGAACGCCACAAATCTAAAGTCATGGACATCCTACATCGAGAAAGCTGTAAAAGCCGCTGGTGTTGCCTGCGGTCGGACGTTTGAGAGCAAGTGCGAGCTCCGGCTATTTTCTTACGCTGTTGCAATTCGGACGTTCCCTGATGGAGAGGGCTCTATTGCCCAGTTGGCTCCGTTTGATTCTGATGAATTGCAGGGGATTGCATCTCTTAAAATCGATTCCGACGAACGTGTATGGGCTATGTACATTTTTGGGAATTCAATTTTGGACTGCCTCAGTCGTGATCCGAACCGAGATTTTCATGTTTTCCTGCGCCTTATGGTGTCCCTTGCATACGCCAAAGAAAAATACGCTGAGGTAGACGCAAAAATGCCCCACTTCAGCAATATTGGAGTTTTTTATGCAGAAGAAATTCAAGAATGAGCGGGTGTTTCCGCTCACCTCATCGGAGAATCTGAATATCGAGCGTCTTTACTATGTCAGTGAAAGTTACAAAAGCTTTCTGGCTGTCCTTGCAAAGAGCTTTTCTGAGGTTCCTTCCAGTTCCGGGAAGGAGATGATCGAGCATTATAGAGTGTTGTATCAGCAGTCTTATGTCGAACTCACAGTGGCAAAAAACGCTCTCATTACGGCACTCCTTGGCGAGGTCAAAGAAAACGTGGAGTATTCTTTCGACTTTGATCGGAGCGAGGTGACTTTCCGATGGTAAGCAAGAAAAAGCATCTCAGCGGAAGGGAGTACACCGACCGCCTACGTAAGCTTTTCGGTCCTCCGGATGATACTGCAATGGCAGTAGGACGGGGCGTTACGTTCCAGATCACCGGGGACTGCACCCTGCGGTGCTCGTACTGCTATGAGCATCATAAAAGCTGCAACGCCATGACACCGGAAACCGGCCACAAAATTGTTGATTATATTCTGGATCTGTATGAAGACGGTTCTGGAAGTTTCATCAATAAAAACACCAAGGGAATCGTCCTCGATTTCATTGGCGGCGAACCGCTTCTCGAAGCCGCCCTGATCGAAAACATCTGCGATTACTTTTTCGCCGAATGCTGGCGCAGAAAAATCCCTCTCGCCCCGTTTTCTCGAATCGCATTTGCCACGAATGGACAGTTGTGGTTCAGCCCTGATGCCCAGCATCTGTTCAAGAAGTATCACGACATCATGTCGGTTACGATCTCCATTGATGGTGTGAAAGAGCTCCATGATGCCTTCCGTGTCGATCCGAATGGTGCTGGCTCTTTTGACAGTGCATACCGTGCATTCCAAGACGGGAAGAAATATGACTGGTACAACTCAAAAATGACTTTTGTGCCTAGTTCTATTAAGTATATTGGCTCCAGCGTGAAAATGATGATTGCAGAAGGATGCGAAGTCGTCAATTGCAATTTTGCATACGAGCCCATGTACAGTATGGAAGACGCAGAAGCTATCTACAAAGAGCTGAAGTCCCTGTCCGATTGGCTGATTGACACTAGGTCTACTGCCTATGTATCGATTCTTGATGCAGAGCTCGGAACACCGCTTTCTCCAGAAGATGACAAAAACTACTGTGGCGGAACAGGGAACATGCTTGCCTTTTCGCCTGACGGCAAAGCGTATCCATGCATCCGGTATGCTCCGATTTCAATTGGCGATAAAAAAGCCGAAGAAATCAGTTTTGGAGATTGTTTCAACGGCACGTTCGTAACCGAACACCAGAGAGCCATCAAGCACGATCTCGATTCCATTACTAGAACGAGTCAGTCTCCTGAAAAGTGCCTGACATGTCCTGTCGCTAAGGGATGCGGATGGTGTAGCGGCTATAATTACGAACTGTACGGCACTCCCAACAGGAGATACACCGGTATCTGCTATGCCCACAAGGGCCGTGTCCTTGCTGCCTGTTATAGTGCAAATCGGCGTTATATCGAAATCGGAGATGTCCAACCCAAGAAAGTGTATCTTCCTCGTTCTGAGGTTGAGGAAATCATCGGCAAAGAACTCTCTGACGAGCTTTTTGCCTTAGAAACTGAGGCAATGGAGGTGAAAGCCTGTGGCAATTCTAGTAGCCGAGAAGGCTCTTGAAACCGAAACCTCGTGTTGGTACAAGTTCGTTTGTGATACCGCTTCCGACATCGCAACGCTTCCTACCAGCCAAACAACCGGAACTTCATATCGAGTAAAAAAGACTGCACGCCCCACCAGTATTGCATACTGTGTCGGCGAGGCTAGACTGTACATGCTCGACAGTAATGATAAGTGGCGTGCTCTTTATGGCCTGTCAGACGATGTCTTGGATGCTCTCGGAAAGAGCGCAAAAGAGCTCCTTGCTATTTGCAAGGAAACCGAAGGCTACCGAGATTCCGCCTCAGAGAGCGCCGCTGCCGCCGCAGCATCTGAGAGTGCCGCAGCAGAAAGTGAAACAAACGCCAAGGCCAGCGAAAACGCTGCGTCTGGATCTCAAGCTGCTGCTGCACAAAGCGAATCCAATGCCAAGGCCAGTGAAAATGCTTCCAAGTCGTCAGAGAATGCTTCAGCGAAAAGCGAAAAGAATGCTAAAGCAAGCGAGATTGCTGCCGCAGCCAGTCAGGATGCCGCTAAAATCAGCGAAACCAATGCTGCCTCTTCAGAAGGAGCTGCCGCAGCATCGCAAAGCGCCGCCGCACTGAGTGAGAGTAATGCGAAGTCAAGCGAGACCAAGGCCAAATCGAGCGAGGATGCCGCTCTCGCCAGTCAGAACGCTGCAAAATCTTCCGAGCAGAAATCAGCCTCCTCTGAAGCCGCAGCCAAAGCGTCTGAAGAGGCTGCTAAAGCTTCCGAAAATGCAGCCGCAGCTTCTGAAACTGCCGCCGCTCAAAGTGAGTCCAACGCCGCTGACAGTCAGGCCGCTGCTCTTGCAAGTGAAAATGCCGCTGCTGCTTCTCAGGCAGCTGCATCTAGCAGTGAGGGCGCTGCGAAGTCCAGCGAAAACAAAGCAGCTGAAAGCGCCAGTGCCAGTGCATCTTCTGCCAGTGCCAGTGCGGCCAGTGCGAATAACAGTGAAAATAGCGCCACCAGATCCGATTCAAGTGCTGCAGCCGCAAAGAAAAGCGAAACCAATGCTGCCGCATCGGAGAGTGCAGCTGCGTCAAGTGCTGCAGCTGCTCTTGCGAGTGAAAAGAATTCCAGCAGTAGTGCTGCTTCCGCAGCTCAGAGCGCTGAAAAAGCCAAAATTTATGCCGGAACCGACCCAACGCTTTCAACCGAGGGCGCACCGGCAGATGCAAAGGCTGTCGGTGACAAGTTCAAGAGCATCAAGACCGACTGGAATTCCGTGACGGATAAGCCGGAGACGTTTCCACCGAGTGCGCATAACCACTCGAAATTGGCGTTCGATAACAATAATGAAGTGAATTTTGTTGGCATCCCAGAAAACAACACTGTCTACTGGGGATATCGAGACAACACCATTGATGAGTATCGGTTTAATGATGGTCGAGGAAGCGGCGCTTTTGCAAATGTCAGGGCCAAGAAATTCATTGGTTCGCTGGAAGGTAATGCAAACACTGCCTCAAAAGCAACCGGTGTGACTGACTATAATAGTTCATCCAGAACAATTCAAGTCGGCTATGCGGGCGACGGCCTTAACACGTCAAATCTGACGCACATTGCCGGTTATACGGATGACGGCAAGAAGATCAAGGATGTCAGCAAGGCTGTTTTGCAGAGTTGGCTGGGTATAGGTGGGGGCTCTTTGGCTGCATATCCCGTTGGTGCCATCTACATGAGTACCAGTTCCACTAGCCCGGCAAGTTTATTCGGCGGAACGTGGGAGAGCATTGCTTCTGAGCGTGTGCTGATGGGCGTTTCCAGTTCCCACGGCGCAGGCAGCACCGTAAGCGCAGGTCTGCCGAATATTAGTGGTGCAGTCCTCGACACATGGCATGGCGGTAGCCCGTCTGGTTCAGGTGCGTTGAGCATATCAGTAGGAGGCAGAAGCAGTGTTCGTAATGGCGATGATGGTACATTTGCCTGGGGAAATTTCTACTTTAACGCAGCGTCGTACAACAGTATTTATGGCAACAGCTCCACTGTACAACCGGCGACCTACTATGTCTATATGTGGCGACGCACTGCGTGATCACGCGGTTCTTCTCCACATGTACACGTAATATGCTGCGGGCTGAACTGTCGTACTGTTACCGTAGACAGAGGAGCAACGGCTTGCATAGAAGTTCACGTTCAGACCCAGATTGTTGCCGTATCCATCGGGGCCGGGCTGACTGGATGCAGTTGCAAATGCGCCAGAAGGAGCCACAAATCGCCATGTTGTCATAGCTGTAGTTTCACCTACAATATTCGGCAGACCTGCGCTTACGGTGCTGCCTGCGCCGTGGGAACTGCCGAAAGTCCGAAATGAAAAATTCAAAATGGAAGGAGATGAGCCTCTATGGAAGATGATTTCTACTATGGAGAACTCCCTGAATTGCCGCCCCCTGTGGCGAACACTGCTCCAGAGCTTGTGGACGAGGATGACCACCCTGTGGAAAACCCTGACTTGGAGCTTGGCTGGCTGAAGAATGAGACCAAGACCGTTCACCATGATGCGGTAGAAGGCGTAAAAAGAGTCAGCCATTATGAGGTGAACCTAAAGCCTGATGGAACCCCCGCCATTTACTATGATGCCAATGGCAAGGAGTATGGTCGGGATGTCCATGAGGTGATCGATGTTCCCGGTGTACAGGCTCGGGATGCCTACGACGAGGAAGTGGCTTTCGTACGTTACATCAAGTATACGGCTGAGGAACTGGCGAAGAAAAAGGCCGAAAAAGAGAAGCAGGAAGAACGACAGAAAGCCGTGGACACCCTGCCCGAAACACTGGCCGCCCTGCAAAGTGCCCAGACCGACACCGACAGCCTGGTGGTGGATCAGGAGTATAGGATTACATTGCTTGAACTCGGTGTCACCGAGAACGCATAACTAGTGGAGCGTAGCTCCAGAAAGGAAAAACCATGGAACTGTACAGCACTTGTGAACGCATGATTTCTCGTGGTAAAATTACTGGAATGCAGAAGAAGCTTGACATCTTCTATGCTGCTGACCGGCTGACTGAGGATGAATATACCAAGCTGACTGCCCAGCTGGAAGCAAAGCAGCAGGAGATGGCCGGAAATGAAAACAGCTGATTTGAAAGTCACCGTTTCCGTAAATGGAGAAACGGTCTCGGGCTCTCTGCAGGAATTGATCGATTCCGGAGCGCTAAAGTTTGAGTGGGTATATCCTGATCTCCCAATCCGCACCAATGTCCCAGTTGTGAATCGTTTCGACTACAAACTGGACTGGAGAGATTGCACCAATGAATGGATTCGATCAAAGGCAGGAGCCGGTAGCCACATACACGGGTTCTTTGATTATCTGGATGATGAGCAACGAGAGCTTCTCGGCTTAGGGAAACCGCATTATATCCAAAGCGAAAACCTTATGGATTGTTCGCATTCACATTGTGATATGCGCCCCTCATCCATCAATGTCATTACCAAGGAATGGCATGACATGCGTTCCTACCAGCAACATTGGTTGGTGCCGAGTTCCGACGAACGGGAAGACCCTCTGGATGGAGCGGAGTACAAGACCATCGATGGCCGAAAATACCGCCTATCTCGAGAGAAGGATTGAAGGTTTCTACCTTATTATAAAGGGACAATCCATCGGACTGTCTGCGGACATTCCATCGGACATCGTTCACAACGTCCAACGTGACAAAGTGTGGACTGCATTTGCTCATAGGAAATTCCGCAAATATGGAATCGGAAAATCCCTGGATTATCTGTATCTTGTCTGTTTGGACGATGTGTGACATTCCTCATTCAATCAGAGTGGATTGTCCGAATCATCTGCCATTTCAACAAAATCCATGGACTTTCCATGGGACAATCCGTGGAACAACAAAAACACACTTTTTTGCAAATGACGAATTCACTTCATATAAGTAAGCAAAAATGAAACGATTTCATTGCAATTTAGGGCAAAATAGGGCATTTTTGTGACAATCCACCGGACATCCTGCGGAAAATCCACACCAAATCCATGCGTATACCGTAACCGTAACCAGTAAGTTAATATATTATATTATTATTATATTATATATTAAGCTTATAGTTATAAAGATTAAGCTTATAGTTTAATGCTAGGTATATTACTAGAGAGCTATAAGATAAACATAGGCGATGCCGGAAGAAGGGAGGTGATAAGATGTCGCTGAAAGCCATTTGGGATGCGTGTGCACCAGCGATGGCAACACCTGCCGTTATCATTTTTTTGACCCTCGTGGAAATTGCACCAATCAAGCTAAACCCTTGGTCTGCCATTATGCGTTTTCTTGGCCAGCGGCTTAATGCCGATGTGACCGCCAGATTGGATACACTGCAGGAGGGGCAGGAAACCACTCAAAAAAAGTTGGACAAGCATATCCAGACCGATGATGAGCGGAATGCAAACCTGCTGAGGACACAGATCCTGCGGTTCAACGATGAACTGGTTGACAACCGGAAGCATACAAAAGAGCATTTCGACGAGGTGCTTTCGATTATCGATGATTACGAAAGCTACTGTAGGGAGCATGAGGGCTATAAAAACAATAAATGTGGCCATGCTATCCAGAATATTTTGCGTTTGTATGACGAACGGCTGGAGAAGCATGACTTCGTTACGCTGTGAAAGGATGAACCCCAATGTCCATTGTTACATTCAAGGCGGGCGACAAGACCCACCTCACCAAAGATTTCAGCCGGTATGAGTTCGAGTGCCCCTGCGGGTGCAGCTCCCAGATGGTAGATCGGGAGCTTGCCGATAAGCTTCAAATCATCCGGAGCAAACTTGGCAAGAAAATCAAAATCACTTCCGGCTATCGCTGCATCAAGCACAATGCCAAGGTCGATGGTAGCAAACAGAGCCGTCATTTGTACGGCATCGCCGCCGACTGGAGAACTCTGGACAGGAGCGTTAATCCAGTAGCCCTTGGCATTATTGCCCAAAGTGTTGGATTTGGCGGTATCGGTATCTACTGGCACTCCAAAGGCGCTTTCGTCCATACCGATACCCGGGGTGGGAAGTCCACTTGGCTCTGCACCACTCCAAGCAAGTATCCCAGCACAAGCTATAATGCGTTTATCTTGCCGACCATTAAGCAGGGGTGTGCGAACACCGCCGCAAACAGGTCGGCCATTATTATGCTCCAAAAGCTTCTGGGCATTACTGCCGACGGAAATTTTGGACCGGCCACGACCAAGGCACTCATGGAAGCACAGCGCAAAAATGGTGTTGTCGTGGATGGAGTATGCGGCCCGGCATCGTGGAAGGCCATTTCGGGCGCAAACAAGTACCTGTGAGAGGAGATAAGCTCTATGATGGATAAGAATGTGTCTAAAGCCACACTGGCCCGTACAGCCGCTCTGGGGCTGGCTCTGGCAAATCAAATTTTGAGTGCTACTGGACATCCTGTGCTGCCTATCGAGTCTGCCGAGCTCGAGCAGATGGTGTCTACTGGCCTTACGATTGCCGCTGCCTTGGCTGGCTGGTGGAAAAACAACTCGTTTACCCCGGAGGCCATTACCGCAGACAGTTATATGCATGAGCTGAAAAAGCGTGTTCGCTGAAAGGAGAGAATAAGACATGAATGATACACTGAGGGGATTGCTTTATGCTTTTCTGCTGATCTGCATTCCGTACATGAGCGTGTTTGTCAAAATGGGCATGACCGCACTTGTCGATGCAGGAGCTGCTTACGTCAAGGACATTCGCATTCAACGGCTGCTTCGAGAAGTTGGCAATGCTGTTGCTGATGCGGTTGCAGCCATGAACCAGAAGTACGTCGATGACCTGAAGAAGAACGGCGAGTTCAAGGAGGAGCAGCAGAAAGAAATCCTGCAGCGAGCTATCTCCGCCGCTCTGAAAAGCCTCAGCGACGATGCCCAGGAATATTTGAAAACGACCTATGGCGACACCGAGGCATATCTGGAAACCCGTATTGAGGCTCAAATCAACGAGAACAAGCGTGTTGCCCAAAAGCAAACCGCCGAAACTTGAATTCTTAAACCCCGCATGGTATAATGTTGCCGTGCACAATCTCCTGTGCGGCTGGTTACAGCCCGCACCAAGCATGTTGGAGATACATATTTGGCCGCTTCTGCGGCAATGAAAAGCCCCCTGCTTCACCGAAGCCTTGCTCACGCAAGGTACTTTCGGCGAAGTGGGGGGCTTTTTTGTTTTGTATTAAAAAATATTTTCTGAAAATTTCCGTATTCATATTGACTTTTCTAAATGGCAAGTTATAGTTATTATACAGAAACACAAAAAAGAACAGGAGGAACCCTATGACTTGGCTTCTTACGAAAATTTTCGGCATGTGTGAGGGCTCTGCAATCGTTCGGGCTCCACATTGCTGGATTGTGGTTATCGGGTGCATCTCGATAGCTGTGCTGTTTTATGCCGGATTTGAGCATGACAAGTCCGGTGGAGAAAAGCACCGCAAAATTCACAGCAAACCAAAGCATACGGTCCAAAAGTAAAATCGGAGGCAGTCAGTATGATGCAGAAAATTCGAGTATTCTACCGAGCGGCAGAGAATCTGTACAGTGAGAATTACCAGTGGGTGGAGGCCAGCGCAGACCTTGAGGTGGATGATGTAGTTTCAATTGAGCTGGGATATCCGCACACAATCCGCAAGGCTGGAGGCCACAATATGGAGACTTTGGAGACCTTACTTGAGCAGCTTGAAAACCTGCGCTATCGGGCATATCTTCCTGGAAGCATCAACAAAGTTGAATGCCTTGACTGAAAGGAGAACATGGATGAGAGAAGAGATCCGGATGTTTCCGCGCACAGTGTATATCGCAAACGACGGAACCGAGTACAATGACCAGTACGACTGCATGGCGCATGAGACCGACCTCCTTGCAAAAGCGGCAGAGGAAAAGATTCGAAAGATCCCGGCATTTAGCTACAACCCGGAATTTTCAGACTCCGAAAGAACGTGGACATGGTATGGGGTTTCAAGCCAAACCGAGCTTGAAGATGTTCTTGCATGGAACGGGATTGAGCGGGAGCCATTCGGATTTGACCCGGCATCCATCACAAAATTTCCTTGCTGGATTGCCGTGTCTACAAACGATTATGACCATGAAGCCAACGTTGAGGGAACAGCCGAAGAAATCATCGAAAGGCTCCACGAATATGAGCGTGACCTGATTGATGTCATCAAGCAGAAAGAGGAGGAAATCTGAAATGGAAAATTACAAGAGCCAGTTCCTGAGCATCTACACCGAAAAAATCAAACGGCCCGGCGCAGACAAGTTCCTTGAGTGGCTGAACAAGACCGATTTCTTCGCTGCTCCGGCATCCACCCGTTATCATCTCTCAGAGCCCGGTGGTCTGGTGGCTCACAGCGTCCATGTGTATGAGCGGCTGCGTTCCCTCTACCTCGCCGAGAAATTCAACGACCTGAAGGATTGCGGAGATGCTGTTGCCGCCGGGCTCTCTGATGCAGAGGAAGAGACTATTGCAATCTGCGGTCTGCTGCATGACATCTGCAAGGTCAACTTCTACAAAGCCGGCACTCGTAACGTGAAGAACGAGACCACCGGCCAGTGGGAGAAGGTTCCTTGCTACACCATCGAGGATCAGCTCCCTTACGGCCATGGCGAGAAGAGCGTTTACATCATCGGCGGGTTTATGCGCTTGACCCGGGAAGAGGCAATGGCTATCCGCTGGCACATGGGCCCGTGGCAAGACGGCGAAAAGCAGAATGCCGGTGCTGCATTTGGAAAGTTTAGCCTTGCTCTTCTGACCCACATGGCTGACATGCAGGCAACGTATCTGGACGAGGCCGAGTAACGGAGGAAAATCCATGGAGAAAACGCAAAAGAAAAATCTGCGCAGGGTCAGCGTTGTGATCACTGCCCAAACTAAGAGCAATTTGGAACATCTGGCCGCTGCCTGTGGTTACAATGGCATTGGAGAAGTAATCGACAAGCTAACCCGGGAAAAGATGATTTCCATGAAGAACTGGTAACAGGAGGGAAACTAGATGTTCAACCGATTGATTGCTGATTGCGCTAGTGACATCGTTGAAATCTTTGAAGAGCTGCTCGAAGAGAAAAACATGGTTATTCCGTGCGCTAATGAGTACGAAGAGCTCGAAAGAGAAAATGATGATGGAGCTTCTGTTATATACGGCAGCGAATATGGAGACCTTATCGGTAGGGTTCGAGAGCGTTTGGATGATTTCAAGGAGGATCTTGTATGAAACAGGTAATTTCGTATGAAGAAATGGACCACACCCGGGACGGAGATGACTACCCGGGACTGCTGAATGCAATCCAACGGAACTTTGATAATATTTTTCTCCTGCTTACTGCGGAGCCTCTGTTCACGACCGATGCCAACGGTCTGTATGACCTGTTTCTCGATAACCTGCCCGTAGAAGCTCGTCAACACTACAATTGCAGAGCCTGCAGAACATTCGTTGAGCGTTACGGTGGTATCGCACGCATTGATTCTGACACCTTCAAGGTTTCGTCCGTTCTGTGGGGCGATGTACCGGAGTTTTTTGAAAAGGCCGCTAGGGCCATTCGAGAACGTATTGCTTGTTCAAAAATCACCGGCGTTTTCTTGGAAGACAAATGTGTTCTCGGTGTTCCGTATACTGGCGCTTGGGAACACATGTGCCTCAAGATTCCTGCAAGTAAGGTGTTCTACCACTCACTCCAGAATGCTTCCCAGAAAGCTGCCGAGAAGAGGAGTGACTTCCAGACGCTCTCTGGCTATGTGATGAAATATGACCGACACAAGCTTGAAAATGCTGTAAGAACCGCCATTACATATTTGAACAGCCCCCAGTTTTACCGGGGAGACAAGTTCATCGGCCAGGCTATGTGGCTTCAGGATATGCTCAATGAGCTTTCATTTCACTCGAATTGGAAGAATGTCATCTGGTACTATACGGCAACCGGATCTGAAGCATACTGCCACATCTCCACCAGTGTGCTTGCCTCCATGATTGATGACATCTACAATGGATACGATATCGATGCTGTGAGGAGCCGATTCGATGCAAAAATGGACCCGCTCCAGTACCAGCGTCCGCAGGCTGCACCTGCCGCCGGGAATGTCGCTCGGGCAGAGGAGATTGTCAAAAATCTCGGAATTGAAGCATCCTTGAAGCGCCGGCTGGCTCGAACAGAAGAACTAAAGACTTTGTGGAAGCCTGCCGAATCCAAGAAGATTGCTTCTGGAGTGTTCAGGGATGTTATCACCAAGGATAAGCGAAGGGCTGCGTCCCAAGCAGATTCTGCCTATGTTGACACCCCGACAACCATCACTTGGGAAAAATTCCGCCGAAAGGTCCTGCCCGGTGCACTCCAGATCGAGTATTTCGTACCCCGTGAAAGAAAATCGTATACAGTCATCGTGACTGCCGCTGATCGGAATGCGCCGCCCATCATCAAGTGGGATTCCGAGGGAAATCGCAATCCGTTCTCGTGGTATCTGTACAGTGGCGGCTCTTACCCTGACGAGTTCGGCCTGCGGAAGAACAGCTATGTCAAGGTCAAGGCTGTTACTCTTCAACCCAATCTGTGGAATGATGAGAAGGTAGACTACGGAAACGGCAGGGGAGCGCTCTTTGTTCTCGATGGGGCGCATGACTACAGGTATCGAAATGCTGGCTCTGCACTGTTCCCCGAAATCCTTCGTGAGGAGCTTCGCCCTGTTAGAGCGACGATTGAAGCATACTCCAAGAAGACCCCGCTCGATGGAAGCTACCTTGATGCAGCATGTGGAATTCACTGCCAAGAAGGAGTTGAATTCAACGCAAAGTTCCGGGTTACCACCAAGAATGGCGTAAGCGTCTATATGATCGACCGTTGGGATTAATTGGAGGTCTAAAGTGAAAAAGGATCTTTGTAAACCGTGCATGATGAAACTGAAGAGCGAAGGAAAGATGGTCGTGCCTGTATATGGCCGCAGCGAGAAGGTCACATGTGCTGAATGTGGCCGTAGAAGATTCGGCTGCACCTACGATATTGCCGAAAATGCCACCAGCCCTTCAAATAAGCCCGGGAAAGGCTGTATCTAAGCGAGATAGTATCCTTTTCCTAACTGGGGAACAAAAAAGCAAATGGGCCACCGCTATGATGCGATGGCCCATTCTGTTATCGTTCGTTTCTTACCTTGATTACTTTTAGGACACCTACGATTTCATCAGCAGCCTTGACTGCCTTTTTATACTCGTCCCAGTTCTTGCGCACCTCATGGTCAATCAATGTGATGTAGATGTTCGGGTGGTCGATGCTATTGACCGAGAGCTTTATCTGAAGGCTTCTGCAGACTTCATTGGCTTTGCTTGCAGATGCTCCGAGAAGAGCACCGGTCAAACCTCCAGCCATGGCTCCAACAGCTGTGCCGAGCAGACTTCCGCCCCACACCACGTCACCGTTTTCCACGATGTCAAAATCAAGCAGATCAGAAAAAGCGTACTGCTTGGTAGAAACGGTAGGAACGCACCAGAGCTGATTCGGCTCATCCACATAGAGATAATCGCCTACGCACTTGGACGCAGAATGCTTGATTCTAGCAAGCTTATCTTCCTTCTTCTTGTCTGCAGCCGACTTTTGTTTTTTCTCTATGCTTTTTGCCGCACTAGAAAGCTGCCATGCTGCTAACAGCTCAAAAATAATCATTGGGCGAAAAGCGCTAATTCCGGATGCTCCTATAGAAAACGCCCAAAAAAGAAGGATGATTCCCAATACAGCAAAAACGACGGCAATTTTTCCACGGATAGTGCCTTTTATAACCTCTATGATGTTATTTGAATCGATATTCTTCTTGCTCATAATGAACCTCCTGCATTTTGTTTAGTCAAGTATAACAGAAAAGACTGTTGGCTTAAATGTAAATGCCGCACAAAAAAGCGCTCAAAATATTGTCACTTTTGCACGCATACCACAGCTTAACTTGATTTGAAAAATTGCGATTTTACGATAAATTCATATTGACTTCCAAGGTAGTTCTGCTACGATATAGTTACAGAATTATATAAAAAAGAACGGAGGCAAATGAAATGTTTGCTGTTTTCGCAGTTTATCCTGGAGGCTCCAAACTGCTTGTTGGATATGCTCATAAGCAGGTGGATGTCGATTGGCTGATCTCTGATTGTATCGAGACAAACGGAAGGGAAAAGCTCGATGCCGCCGGGATTGAGTTCAGCGTGGAACTTGTAGGTTAAAGGAGGTTGCACACATGAGAAGTTGGACAAAACATGAGCTTGCAAAACTCAGCCAGAAATATGGATTTGAAGCTATCATTGCCAGTGTACCTGGAATGCCGCTTGAAAAGGTCGTCATTCCAGTTGATACGATTGAGGAACGAGACCGCATCATCAAAATCCTCGGTCGGCACAATGACTGGTGGTGGGGATTTGAGGAGCACGATGGACAAGGGTTTGTAGTTATGATGGAAGCAGCAGAGCACGAAGCTGCCGGTTTTGATGTCGCTCGTGCAACCGCTGATTTCAAGCGCTGGTATAAAGAAAAAACTGGACAAGAGGCTTTTTGACGGAGGACATTGCTATGGAATATGAGTTTATCAATGAAAAGCTGGCATATTTCAGAATCAGCAAGACCGACCGTGTCTGGTTCTTCAAAATGGGCCCAGAAAAAACGGTCAAGGCTATCGCTGTTCCGGATGGATCTCATTTCACGCTGAGTGGTCATACTGACAGAGAAGTGATGGAGGCGATGCTGCAAAGACCTTTCGGCCAGCAGAATCCGTGTCAGGTCAGATGTGCTGTCCTGTCTGTGTATCGCCAATGGCTCTGAGTATTGCATGATACCAGCTAAAATCATCATAAAAAGAAGGTGTTTGAGTGAAAGTTGAAACCGCAAGAAGGCTTCTCATGGTTGATATTCATGGCCTCGATTTGGTAAAACTGCAGCGGCATATCGTCAAGCTCTTGGATGCTAAAAGAGAGAGTCAGGCCGAGTATGGAATCCACCAAGCGGTTATGGACGGGTATTATGTCCGCTTCATAACAGAAAGTGCATTCGGTTATAAGCCAAGGTATCCCTGGCTTACGGAAAATTTGAATCATGCTATTGACGGAGCTATAGCCCGGGAAAACGAACTTTTCGCTTCTGGAAAATGAAAGGAGAACAAGAAAATGGATAAGTCTTATTTGAAAAAAGAGCTTGAGACTGGTTGCTCGCTTGACCTGATCCTTAAGCTCACCACAGGCCAGTGCGGATGTACTATTTACAAAGACTATTGGGTAGAAGATATCATCCAGTATGGGATGTGTGATGAGATTTGCTACATCCCCGATATGGAGCTGAATGAGGTTCCCTATGAGAAATTCAATCTCACTGTCGATGAAATCAATTATATTTTGGAGAACTGCTACACCTTCAATGATTTCATTGATCTATGCCACGGGGATATCAACAAGGCGAAGATCGTATATGAAAACTGCGACTGGCAGCATCCCTCTTCAGAATATGAAGAGATGAAAACCGTAGGCTGGGGCCCCGACTATGAACAGCCATGGCATGGAGAAACCCGGTGGTGTGCGGATGATGTGATTGGTATCGCAAAGTCCGCCGGAATAGAAATGGATGACGAACAGGCGGAGGACTGGTGGCGTGACCACGAAAAAGAGTTCCGCCATGCCATGGTGCAGTATGGAAATGAACTCTTAGAATCCATGATTTGATAAGGGGCGCTCCAGCTATTTCTTTGTATCGTTAGATATACTCCCTCATTGTTGAAACGTTCTCTGTAACAGCGAATGCCACCCGATTTTCCGGGTGGCCTTTTATCTATGAATATTTGGTGCAACTAAACCATCAAATGGCAATGAAAAATGATTATAGGCTGTATTTGAATGCTTGAAAAATATTTCAAAAAATTGCGATACTACGAAAAAATCATTGACATAGCTGGTAGGTATGTTACGATATAGTTGTAGGGAAAACCTACGAAATATCGTCAAAAAGGAGGTACTAAAATGAATAAGGATTTCTTCAAACTTCCCGCTTCAACCAAACGGTTGGTTTGGGAGGCTCTGCTTGCCCGCTGGGCAGCAAAAAAGCCCGCCACCCGGTGAGAGGGTGACAGGCTTGCAAGATGAGGATTCGCCGTCCTAAATCTTGCAATGATTTTACCAGCTTTAGCTGGTAAAGTCAAGCGGTTTCTGGAGGGTTTGACCGCAGGCCAATTCAAGCCCTTCTCCACAAGCTGAAAATAGCAAAAAAAAAATCAAGGAGGCTAGGCGGCACGGGAGGGATGTTGATTTCATCTATGAACTTGCGGAGAGAAAAGGAATCGAAGACGTAATGAGCTTCTGGACTGAAATCCGGGAAAACGGTTGTGATGAGGTCGAGTGAAACCTGCCTGACGATGGCTCGATGGTTACGAGCCGAAACCCCGAAAGGGGTCGCAGGGAACTTGCTGCACATACTTATCTAGGAGGACCTATTGTTGAGAGTAACATTATATGCAGAGAAAACCGAAACGGTATTTACTGCATTATTTATTTATCCGGAGGACGGCGGAAGGAGGTAAACGCATTGAACGGATACAGTTATTTGACGCTGGAACAGCGCAAGAAAACTTCCGGCACAGAGGAAACCGACGCGGCGCGAATTGCTGAAATATGAAAGGAGCTATTCAATATGAAGATGAAGAGGATTGCAAACAACGTGGCACTTCAAACGATCGGCTATGTAATTAGCGGATTTACGAACGTGTATATCTACGTTCAGGAATGCGGCTATCAGAAGCGGGACATTTACAGGGGCTTGTATAAGCACTTCGCACACGACGAAATGAACAAATACGCATATTGCAAAATCACGGAGCTTCGCGCCGATGAAAACGTGCTTTATATCGGCATTGAAGAGTAACGCGGGAAAGGAGCTATTCACCATGAGCGACAGAATACGCATGGATTTACGCCTATGCAATGATCTGATTCACAGCCTGGTTGCTGAGGCTGACGAAAAAAGCATCAAATGGGAGTGGTCTGTCGAATCCATCGAAAGGACCAAAGTTCGCATCTTCTGGAGCTACTTCGAATACTGCGGTCAGCCCAAGCCATGCTTCGTGGTCGAGCTAGAAGACACCGGCAACGGATGCTGGATTCACGCCAAGGACGAGAACGGCGAAACTATTGAGAGCGAAATCGTGACCGACAACGATCTGCCGTTCCTCAACTGCCCGCTCGACAAGGCCGTCGAGAAGATGATTCGCTGTATAGTCAGTGCCGCTCATAACTGCTACTAAGGAGGATTTACTATGAATCTCGCAAAATTCGATGCCCTTGATAATCTGTTCAAAGAACTTGTTCCGATGCGTGGTAATGCCGAGAGTCTTGCCGGTGAAATTGTAAGGGCTGCATCCAGAATCGGATATCGCTTTGTCAATGATGGCGATATGATCGGTGTTGGATACGGCAATGAGACTTGTAATCCTGCTGCTAGGTTTTTGCTCAAGCATGGCGGGAACTATGTTGGTGCGCTCGTGCGAGGCCTTTGGGAAGTTTCCGATGAATCGGCTTACGAGGCCATTCTTTGCACGCTCATTCCTGCCGTTGCCGAATATGTACGAGAGAATCCCAATCTCCGGGAGCTTCCCACTGAAGATATGTTCGACTGTAGAAATCCGGATGAAGACTTCAACGATGATTGGGAGGAGGATGAGTACGATGACTATATGGATGAGACATGATTACAGGATTTCAGAGAGGGACATCACATGGTAGATTTCAGAAAACACGAGAGTGCGATAAGGGAGCTTGTCGCACAATTTAATCAGAATGACCCCCGATGGATCTGGGATGTTCGGAGTCTCAAGCAGAGCGTTGTTGAGGTCTATTGGGGGAGGCTCTGGCAATTAAAAGATGGCAGAAAGCCATTCTTTATGCTTGAAGCCATGGAGTTTGCAGACGATAGGACAGATATCCTTGTCATTGATGAGTGGGGGAACACTATTGGTATCTGGAGCCTTCCTGACCCCTATGGCCTCTCTGAAGAAAAGAATATACAGATGGCTCTGTGGCAGCTGTTTTCTCGGTCTCGCCTTTTCTACAACTAGGAGGTTTTGAAATGAGCAGTAAGATGTTTGATATGAATAATGTGTTTTGCATTACGACAGAGGCTGGCAAAAAGATTGTTGCCATTGACGCACAGGTAGACTCGAAAACCAATGTGCTGTACCAGCTTTGCCAGTGCATTGTCGAATTGGAAGCTCAAGGCTCTCTCATCTCAGGTGTTGTTGAACTGTGTCCGGATGGCACACGCCCCAGAGTGAAGTTTCGAAAGACAAAGGAGTACTCTGCTGCAAAGAGGGCTTTGCGTACAGAGCAGGCTCTCTCCGGAAAATATGCCAAGCTCGCCAAAGATTTGAAGGCGGCACACGAATATGGGCTTGCCCACATGGGGGCTGATGATGGCGGAACATGTAACTTTGACTCGCCAACGCTTTGTCTTCCTCGGTGGAATAAGGAAAATGTAGAAGCTGCTGTCAAAGAGGCAGGGCTCCGTTGCTTTGAATGGAGACCGTTCGGTTGGACAAAGTTCTGGGTCATCTCAGTTCCCGGGACTGGTCAGGGTTACACACGGACGAACGCTGCAGAAGCAATGAAGGACTACCTCGGGAATGCTGGGTATCATGCCGGAATGTACTATCAGGCTGACTGAAAGAAATATTGACAGGGGTTCTCCAACTATTCCTTCGGTTCGCCAGATACCATTCATCATCGTTCAAAAAATCAGCGGATTTACGGGCTTTGCAAAAACTAGAAAATAAGAAAAAAATTCGCAAATAAGTCATTTTTATATTGACTTACCCGGTAGGTATGCTACGATATTGTTATCAAATCACCACAAAAAAAGGAGGGCAAAATGAAGGTTTTCAGCATCAAAGAAGCCTGGGATGAAGTCAATCGGATTTTTCCTACTGACTATCAACTGAGCGAACTCAGCAGTCAGAGAGCCGGGTATCCTGTGTACCGGAGTAACGTGAACTTCTATGATACCATCAATGACCTTGGCGACCGACTTGAAGTCAATGTTGGAGGGAAGAGCACGAACATCTGGATTGAGATGGATCATGTCGAAAAGGCTCTTGCAAAGCTCGGATTCCACAAGAACCAGAACGGAGTATATGTTATGGCATAAAGCTGGAAAGGAGGTGAGCGAGATGAAGAAAAAGACAAAGCGGCAAGTTGCCGCCATCTCGTCTATGCTGCGGGGCATCCGAAATGAGATAGAAAAGATTGCCGCCCTTGAAAGCGAAGTTCAGAATGAATATCCTGTCCAGTCAGATGAATTCGAGCGTCACGGGTACAATGTCATGCTTCTTGAAGATTCTATGAGTTTCATCAAGGATTCTCTCGATGAACTGACCGAATCTCTGGAGTATGAAGATATCTATGAGGAGTGAGCAGAATGGGACGTGGTAACATTCGCATGAATGGTCCCTGTGAGGGATTGTTTTATATCGACTACGATAATCTGCATGTTTATCGCCGGGATGACCCCAATTCCGATGAATATGAGACAAAGCTTCAGCGGGAGATGGGACCAGATGAAGTTGTCAGCCTCGGGTATTCCGATATCTGCAGAGATGGCTGGTACTTTGACGAGCTTGCCAGTGAAGAAGAGATCAGCGATGTACTCTCCATGTTTTGTGATGAAATGCAAAAACGCTGCCCAAGCTTTGAAGAGCCTGATGGGACTATGTGGACGTGCAAAGATCGGCGTGTCATTTTGATGAATCGATTGTTTTACATCTGCATTGAAGACAATGAGTGGTCTCTCGCAGTTGAACTCGTACAAAGAGAAAGCTACCCCGATTGCGAAGAAGAATGGATGGCTGGTATCCAGAAAACACATTATAAACGTTTTTTGGAAGCCATGAAAGAATCGCTGCTCGAAATCTTACCGAGCATCGGAATTTACGCCGGACCGTGGACACATGGTATCGTCAACAAGGAGGAGCAGAAAAATGCCTAAAGAAAAAGTATTTGACATTGACACAAGCAAGAAAATTTATCTGACCGAAGAAGATATCGACGACATTATGGTCGCCGCTCTCGAAGGCGGAATCAATTACTGGTGTCGCAAGGCCGAGGTGGTCGAAGATCGTCGCTGCGCTGACTGGGGCCACGAGCAGATTGCCCGGGGAGGTGCATTGATTCTTTGGGATGTCGAAAGCGACGATAAGTGGGAGTTGAATCTGGAGAAGTTTCTGCATGGCTTCAAGCTGTGGGTTGAAAATGGCATGGATGAGTATGACGCTGTTCAGGATGATGGTTCTGTTGACTGCTGCGAAATCGATGCCTGTTGCGCAGATGAAATCGTTCAGCTTGCTGTATTCGGTGAAGTTGTATATGGATGAAAGGAGAATGCTAGATGGGCAAGTATATTGACCCGGAGAGTATGACACTCGAACAGCTCAACGATGAGCTCGAAAAATCCTTTGCTCAATGGGAGAACTTGCGTTCTCACGGTGGATCCGATCCGTTCTATCCGGATGGGGTCAATATGAACTTAGTAAGGAACCATATCATCTGGTGGAAAAAACACATGGAAGCAAAGATGCAGAACGGGCAAACATCTATGTTTGATGCGGTCGGCGCATATATCAGACCAACGCCGCCTAAAGTTCCCGATAACTATGTAGCACCGGCCTCCGAACACTGTCACCAATTCGATGATAACCCGTTCTGGCCGAATGTTGTTTACAAAATCTGAATGCACATGTAATGTGGAGGTAGCTCAAATGGCAGACATCAAAGATAAGATTGCAAAGTTGCTGGCCCTGGCAGAGAGCCCGAATGAGAATGAGGCGAAGCTTGCGCTCCTGAAAGCAAGGGAGCTCATGGTAGAGTATAAGCTTTCTCCGGACGAAATCGCCCGAGAGAAAAGTGAAAAGGTTAAACGGGAGGTGCTTGACCTCAAGTGCACGAAGATGACGAATGATTGGATTCCGACCCTTGCAAGCGTCATTGCTGCGCATTACTGCTGTAAGGCATATCTTTACCGGGAGCAGTACTCAAAGACGAGTCAGATTGGCCTTATTGGCCTTGAGGACGACTTTGATATCTGTAAGAAGATCGTCATGTATGCGGTCGATTGTGTCATGTCTGGAACGAGAAGGATTAAAAAGGACCCGTATGCCCCGGCGGGACGGCATCGCAAGAATTGCAATGCGTATGGATGGGGATTCGTTTCCGGCCTTCGGAAAGCATACGAAGAACAGGAGGAGCAGCATCAGGAGTGGGGACTTGTTATGGTTGTCCCGAAAGCTGTCGATGATGAGGTTCACTCTATCTGCGGAGGTTCAAAGCCAAAGCCATACGGAAATGGTCGAGTTGACTATGATGGACGGGATTTTGCGAGATCTGGGTTTGAGGCCGGAAAGGCATTTGACCCACACAGAAGAGTCGAGAATGGCAGGTATGATTCTGCTGCACTGACGGCATAAGAGAAGCGCAAGAACTGAAATGCTCTCAGTAGAAGAGGAGCTAAAAAGCAAGGATACTCTCCGGTTACTATGGACAAGTATGACGGGAACTATGAGCTGTATGTTCCTGATACTGATATCTACTATGAATGGGAAATCGTCCCTTCGGAAGTCCACGCATGAAATCAAGATTCCTCAAGTGAGATAAATATTTTTCTCAGATTTCTATTTTTGCATTGATATTAGCGTTCAATAATGTATAATAATTGAATAGAAGCTCATATCACTTCGCTAGGAGGTTGCAAAATGGAAAACAAAATCAGCCAGATTCCGGATGTTCCGGAAAAAATCAAGGAGAGATGGAGAAAACAAACCGACTACCCATGCGGTATGTTCACACGGTGTAAGGAATGCGGCTCCGGTGGAGCGAATTCCTGCAGCATCTGGAGCGGATGGTTCAGACGGGCTTGGATCTCCATCAAACTACATAAAGAGAATGACCATGGAGGGGCTCCCAATGAACCTTAAAGGATTTGAAGCATACGATTTTTCCATACCGATACCCTATTTCACTCTGACGGAAAACGGTGTCACGTTCAATGCTGGTGTAACTCGCAGCCTTGAGTGTGCCGAGTACGCTTCCCTTTACATCAATGACAAGGAAATGCTTATGGCTATTGTTAAGGCACAGGCAGGAAGTTCGCTATCCCGTCCCTATTTCAATAACAATAAAAAGAAAATAGTGTACAACGTCAGATGGAGCGAAAATGCATTGAGAAGTTTGCTCTCATCTTTGATTGGATGCAATCTCTCCGAAAGCAACGGAGTGAAGGTCTTTGGTCGTGCTGCCACGGACGACAATAATAACCCGATGGTAGTGTTTGATCTGAAAAAAGCCAAAAATCTGTAATAAGGAAGGTATCCGATAATGATTCTGTGTGAAAAGGATTGTCCGAATCGACATCCTGCTTGCCAAAGCAACTGCGAAATATACCAAAAACGAAGAGAGGTATATGACGCTCAAATGCAGTATTTAAGGATGATGACGTTCAATCCGTATTGCAGGCGCAAATCACATTCCCGAATTATCAAAGAGACGAAAGGGAGATATTGACCCAAATGGAACTGTATTCTGATGATTGGATCTTTGTCGATGATGATTTGCCACAGGTTGATAAAACAGCAAAAAATCGGTCGGTTATGGTAAATGTTCTATTCAGGGATGGAACTGACGGCATAGGTTACGTTAAGGAAGATACTATGCGATGGTTCGCCAAAAGGAATAAATACTTTCGGCTAGTTGGCGAGTCAAACCCTGTTACCGCATGGCAGAGTATCGAAGTTGATGTACAGAAGTGAGAATTTCAATGAAGAAAAATAAGAGAACAAAGCACGAGAACCCTAAAGAGATGGCTGCACGGATTGAAGCCAGAGATGCCGCTGCGCAGATTTTCTGCTGGTGCATCGTTATTGCGTTGAATCAAGAAGAGGGGATTGGCGCAGCCCGGCTTTCTAAGGCTTGCAATGAGATGAAATCCTTTGAACAGTCATATATTGCGAAAATCCGAAAAACCGGAAACAAGAAGGCAACAGATGCAATGGCGGAGCTTCTGGATGGTGTCTGTGATCTTGACATTCTGCTCCCACGCACAAGGCTTCCGAGAAACTTCATGGAAGAGAAAATCCGAATGGCCGAAAATGAAGGAGCAAGGATTGCGTGGCTTGTCATGGCGGCATCTGCACGATCAACCTTTGGATTTGGAAAAGACCGCCTTGCTCGATTAAAACAGGAGTCCCTTGACAATTATAGACAGTATGTGGAATGGGTGGATGAAGCAGGAAAAGACTATGCGCTTGAGCAGATCAGACGGTGTGCCTCTGCGGCTGTTGGAGAGGAACTTCTCGTAAACGACTGTACCAGCCGTCCCAGTGCTGCAACTATCCAGCAGAAAAGAACAATTGCTCCGAACGCCAGAATAGCTGTGACGAGTGCGATTTCGGCACAGATGGCCCATAATAGCGGTGTGAAGAATGTTCCGCTCCTTGTTATGAGTGAAGTTGCTGCACGTCAGATGATGACCGGCGTATCAAAGATGGGGTGGAAGGACTTCAAATGAAGGAACTTTTCTCCCATGTTATCTCAAACCCAAACCTCATTCCTTTATGGATTGCAGTTGCCGTCTGCTTCTATGCTCTCGCAGAAAAAGTAAGTTGTTCATATCGTGCAGAAAGAAGGATTCGCAATGAAGAAAGATGCTTTCAAAGTAAGAAGAGGTGACATCTTCTATATTATGCCCAGGAATACACCGGTTGTCGGGAGCGAACAACGGCCCGGACGGCCTGGCATCGTTGTATCGGAAGACACGATCAATGATTGCCTTGAGACAGTCGAGGTCGTGTATACCACGACCAGAATCAAGCCGGAGCACCGAACCCACACGGTGGTTGAAAGTACCCTGTACGAAAGCACTGTTCTATGTGAGCAGGTAACCACCGTATCTATCGAACGGCTCGGGGACAGGTGTGGGCATTGCACAGATGATGAAATGAGAAGAATCGACCGGTGCCTGAAAGCTTCCCTCGGATTTGACAACGCAGAGCTGTTAGAGGCCCAGATGCAAAGAGATATGTATAAGAAAATGTATGAAATCACCTTGCAGAGGCTCTCGGAAGTAAATGTAAACAAGGCGATTTGGAATCAATGATGAGAAAAATTTGACCAAGTTTCCTTTTTAGTGTATTATACATAAAAAGGAAGCGAATGGGAGGTGAATGATAATGAATGTAAAAGATACGCTTTCTGCTCTTTTCAAAGCAACTGGAAAAACAAAAAAATCTGTTGCAGAGGCCATGGGATGGACTCCTTGTCAGCTTAGTCAGCGTATTGGACGAGAAACTCTGAGAGCAGATTCGTACATTGAGCTGCTTGACAAGCTCGGAGTTGCGGTCAAATATGTGGACAAAGAGACCGGCAATGAAATCCATTTCCAGACCCAAGGAAACGGACGGCGTGTGCGGCGTATGGTAGATCGAGTGATTTACGATACCGCAAAGTCTGACGCACTCGCCGGAACCTTTCTGGCTTTTGAAAGCGGGACTGTCCCCAGTGGCATGAAGATGGAACTGTACAGAGACACTGATGGACGCTATTTCTTCGCACAGTACAGCAATGTGGACGGAAGCAAGGATGTCATTATTCCGACTACGGAGTCCGATGCAAAGGCTTTTATCAAGAAGTACGGGAATTACACGTCAAAGTAAAATATATTTCACTCCCATCTGGGCATTGCCTGGATGGGAGTTTTTTTGTTGCATATCACGCATTCCGAATGGCACAAAAAATATTTTTATAAATTTCTGTTTTTATATTGACTTTTCATGTAGTTAAGGTATAGTTATCGTACAGAAATAATTGTAGACCACGAAAAGGAGGAGCACAAATGGCAGTATACGCAGGAATCTATGGAAAGGAAGATGTAGCCGAATACGAAGGCTGCGTTCTCAGAACATACGAGAGAAACGGCTACGATGATTCTGACTGGTACGCTGTTTGCTGGGATCAGGAGAAACAAGCTGTCGTAGATGTCATGTATGACACCACTCGGGCAGGTGGTGGCGGAAGCGCAGTTGTTGATGCTACGGAAGATGTTCTTCGCAAGGCGTACCGCTACTACCGGAATCTTGGCCGCTCCCTGTATGACCGTCAAACCAATCCTTGTAACGCCAAGAAGATTCATACTGGCGATACTGTAACGGTCATTCGTGGCAGGAAGATCAAGAAAGGTAGCACTGGGCAGGTGTTCTGGGTCGGGACACGGTATAATGCTTATCGCTATTGCAATGAAGAGAGAGTTGGAGTTGAGATTGACGGTGAGCGAGTATTTCTCCCTGCTGATTATGTTGAGGTCATCGGATGGGAAGAAAGACTTGTTACTGGATCTGAAAGGAAGAAGGCTATTCGGAACTTTGCTCTCAATTCGATGCCAAACTGGGCAATTCAGTATCTAACTGGAAGGATCAAGGAGGGAAAACATGAAAAAAGTAATGATTAAACTGACAGCCGAGGAGGTCAATGCCTCCATTCCGTATAGCATGATTTGCATGACCAGATATGGAAGCAGATGGGATACTGGCCGTCGCCGCCGGGCTTGGATTAGCGATTTTAGCGATTCTGAGCGAAAGAAATCCAGTCGGCTGTTCCGTATTGCTAACAGGTGGACGGTCATCGAAGGCGTTCCTTCTGTTGTACGAATGGATGTCAGTACATATTATTTGTGGCGTAAGCTTGGAAGATTTTGTGCATCAATCTGAAAAGGAGCTAAAGAATATGATTATGAGCTATCAGCCCGGCAGATATGAAACCATTACGGAGTACAAAATTGCATTCGATGATGGTCATGGAAATGGCTTTCAGTTCGATTGCGACGATGAAGGTCGTCTCCCGGAAAACATGCAGGAAGAGTGCCCTGCAGCGTACAAGAACTACAAGGAATGCCTCGCTCACCCTGAAAAATTCAAGCGTTTCAACAAAATCGTCAAAAACAGCAGGGAAGTGTACGAATGTCCCGAGGGAACCTGCTCTTGTGGAGAGCATGTTTATCTCTACAACCAGTTTCATGGAGCCTGCGAATGTCCGTCTTGTGGAAAATGGTACAACCTGTTTGGACAGGAGCTTATTCCTCCTGAAGAATGGGAGGGCGAGTTCTGATGACAAATCTTCAGGGTTTAATGATGACAATGCTCGACTGCGGCGTTGCAGACCTTTGCATTCTTGATAATGTGAACTATGAGTGGTCCAACATCCTGACAGATAAATCACTTATAAGTGATATTATCGAGGTAAGTGAAAAGTGTCAGGCCATAAACCGGATCACAATGCTTGTCGTCGATTATGGCAAGAGCAAAATCAAGGAGCGCATTTCCAGCCGGATCAATGAGCTGCTGAATTGCGCTCAGGATTCTAGGATGACTGATTTTGAGCATGATGAACTTGAGGCTCTAAGAACTCTGGACCCAGATGATGACATCCGAAGCTTACACAACTCTGTTGATTCACATGTCTATTTCAAAAAGAATGGCGCTGCCTATCACAAGTACTTATCGAAAGCTCTTGAGGACTTCCGATATGGGACCGGGTTCGAGATTGAGGATGACTGGGAGTAAGGAGAAATACTATGATTGACCCCAAATATGTTGATGCCATTGAAAATGCTGGATGGACGATTCTCGACAAGGAGGATGATGTCGGAGTAGAACTTGAACAGTACTCCCCGGCGGGAGAGGATTTCGTGTTTTACTCCGATTTGGCGAATTTTCCGGATAGCGCCATTCAGTATGCACGAGATTTCGATGTTGATGAGCATGTTGAAATAAACATCCCCATTCGTGGGCATGGCGGTTGTCCTTCCAGCATTATTGAGCTTGTTGATGATGCAAGAGCAATTCGAGATATGCTCAATGACCTTGCAGATGCACTTGAGGATCGCAAGTGTGAAGAGCAGTATATCGTCTATCGCTGCCCGGATGGATCTATTCTGCTTGACTGGAACGATACGGCATGGACATCTGGATACCCGGCGTTCAGCAAAGAGCGATGCGTAGAAATCGAACGTGGCTATTGCAAGGGTGGCCCCAGTCTCAGTCACTTTTATGCCGGATTAAAAATAAAGTACGCTGTGTCGCAAATCACTTGACTAGGTTGGTAGGTATGCTACGATAAAGTTATCAAAACACACCTACAACTTGGAGGACAAAAAAATGACTATCGTTGAACTTCGCTGCAAAATCAATGAACTTGGTGCTGCTCGTGCCGAGCATCCCTATGGAACTCCTGAATTCAACAAGGCCAATGAAGAGCTCCGCAGCTTTACTCGTGAACAAATCCTCAATGGCGGGGAATGCGCAAGACACGCTTTCCTGGACTTCTGTGATGAAGTGGTTGATATGCGGAACTTCCATGATGAATGCCCGGATAATGAAGACCTCAAAGCCGAAATGGAGTATTTCCAGGAAACCGTTGAATGGCTCCGCAAAAAACATCTCAATGATTATGCCGAGGAGCTCCAGGAGTGCATCAATGGAGAAATCTAAAAATGAATGACTGTCTCAAAAAATGCAAGAAGTGTAAGCACTATTACGCCAGGATGATTGGCCCGAAGGGGGTAGGGTACAATCCATATCCCTGTTGCCAACTTTATGAGGACAGCGGAAAATGGCCCAACGTCCTGACGCAAGAATGCTTTGAAGCGAGAAAAACAGCAAAAAAGAAAGGGTAAATACCATGATTGTTCTGAACATCAAATGCCGCTCTGCAGAGGATATGCCCAAGCTTCGTGATCGGATGTGTGAAGCGCTGGTCGGCAGTCCTGCCTTCATCAACAATGAAATTGCCATCTGCGATTTCACCGACCTGGACAAAGCGTTCAGCGTTTTCATCGGCAGGCCGAATGGGGATGATATCGAGTTTGATCTGATTGATGAAGATTTTATGGTCCGTTCCGATGAAAAGGAGGAACGGGAAAAGAAAATGCACTCGAATGAGCTGTGAATTTACATCCCCGGCGAAATTTAATAGAAGTACATTTCAATTAAAAGGAGTTCATTATGGAAAGCTACATTGAATTGAGAAATCGTCAGCAGAGCGAGTTTAATGCTCTACCCATCGGATACGCATTCAGCGAACAGCAGTTTGATGAGATGATGAGCGGGTGGGGGCTTTCTCGGGATGACAAAGATTCTATTGTCTCTCTTACCGGTGGCGGTTTTATTCAGAAAAAAGACCTTCAACTTTACCATGACACTATGAACCGAATGGGGCGTGAGCTTGAATCGGCCATTAGTGAGGACACAACTGGCAACGGATTCGTCTACCAGATGTTCTTGACTGAACTTCGGAACCACGAGTTCAGCTATACTGGAGACCCGGAAGATGCTTTGGATGCCCTGGGATACACTATCGGAGAGGTTTATGCAGATAAAAAGCTCCTGCATGGGTATGAAAAAGCCGTCCGTGTTGCACTCGCCGACGAGTAAATCGTCTTTTTTTATAAGCATAAAGTTTCTGACTAGAAATTCTGCTTTCAGAATGTTAATAACTTGTTGAAATTGTTAAATCTAGGAGATGTACTATGGATAAAGCTAGACTCCCGTATAGCATTTTAGCTGGAATGGCTGCTGCTGCCGATAATGATGACGCAGTAAATGAAGTGGTTCAGCGTTGCCTTCAGGATGTTGCAAGTCGCCTGATGAAGGAAGTTGTCTGTAAGTATGACCGCATCGACTTGCCTCTTGTTCTCGCAGCAATCAAGGTGTCCGCATCTGGTCTCGAAAATCTCTTGAGCGAAGAAGATAAGCTTATGGAGAAAATCATCATTGAGCAGACCGAGAATATTGTTGTTGATATGTCTGCTGTCAAACAGAAGAAAAAGGGCGGTGATAGCAATGGGTGCAATTGATAAAACCAGGCTCGAGAACACAATGATCGATACCATGTGGAGTTTCCTGCAGATGGGTGGGCTGAAGTCCAACTATCCTGCATTGAAGAAAGCTTGCATGGAAATGCGCCAGATGATGGCGCAGAAGACTGCTGGACAGCGCAAGGATCGTCCGCAGGACATGTCGTGGGACAATCTTGAGCGGGTAAAAGCCACGATTGTTGTCGAAGCAATGGCACTTGTATTGTCTGGCGACCTTGAAGAGCACCCGATAGCCAAATCCATTGGCGAGGACGAGCTGGACGATATTACTCTCGCCGCCAAGAAAAACGCTTTTGACCTTAAAGAATTTTGCGGAAAATGGGATTGTGAGGCGTGCCCGTTCTCCATGGATGTCAAAGGAGACGGCGTAAAAAAATGCTCTTTGCATACGCCTATGACCTGGAATTTGAAGGAGGAATGACCCATGAGACGAATCACAGTTGAATGTGATCCTGGCGAGATTGTAGAATTGGCTGGTGTAAAATTTGTTGTACTCGATGTCGAGAGGAGCTATGCCTACTACCCGGACACGCTGTTCATACTGACCCTTCATTCTGTCGGGCAGTCTTGTTTTGGAGAATCGAACGATTATGAGATGAGCGAGCTGAGAGATGCCATAGGTGAGTGGCTTAAAGTTATGGAAGCTCGTGGCTTTGATTCAACCCACGTTGTCAGCCGCAAAATCGACTTAACCACTCTCGATGGGCATAAAGGTTATGGAGAAATCTGGACAAATGCTGCTCCGCTTACACTTGATGAAGCTCGAAAGTATGCTGACATCATCCCTAACGCAGACGAAAGCTACTGGTTATCGACTGGGTTTAGCGGGCCGAATAAGGCTGATGGCAACATGGTGTTGTGTGTTGACAAAAATGGAGATTGGGGCCATCGTGGATGCTCTTGCCAGTGCGGTATCCGTCCGGCGATGAGAATTGCCGCAAACGTTTTTGACACCGTTCCTGAGAGAAAATTCTTAGAAAGTATCCCGACCCATAAGCTTCTTAAAGAAATCCACCGGCGTGTTGAATCCGGAGAAAAGGAGTGAATCCAAATGACGCTTGAAGAAGCCCTTCGGCTCATAGATCCGGCTACTGACATTGATGAGATTGACAAAATCATCTACTATCATGGATTCAATGGGAAGAAAGTAGCCGGAGAAATGTTGCGAGAAGCAAGCCAGATGGTTTCGGACTATGTGCGCTGGATGTCGTGGCATGATGCGTCCAACGACCTGCCGCCTTTGCATGATGAAAGCTGGGAGAACTCCGGCGAGCACCATCAAATTCTCACCAGCGATGTTTTGTGGGTTTGCTGCGAAATTGGTGTTTCCATGAAGGGATGGTATGAGAACGGAACCTGGTATCTCGAAAACGGAAACAGGGCGGAGGATGAACGTGGTGGAAAAGTGAAGCTGTGGGCCCCGCTGCTGAAGCCACCGGAGGTGGACGCAAAATGACGGTGGTGAGCATTGCTGCTGTATCTGGAATGGTCCTCTTTGCATCTGTTCTCTTCGGATTGTTAGCATCACAGATTGTTCGCACGCTCTATGACCGTCCAATGGTTATGTGGGTGATGATTTTTGTGTTGATGTGGGTACTGGTGTTCTTATCACTTTGCGTAAAAGCTTACACGAGAGGAGTATTACTGTGAGAATTACGTCCATTCAATGCCGTGATGACAGAGTTGGAGTATCCGGCTCTGCCTACATTTACCTTAATGCGGATGAAATTTCTGCTATACAAGCTGCTATATCCGAAAAAGCCAAAACTAGTAAAAAGGACACAGTAAAACGGTTGGACCGTGACCTTTTCGTATTGCGTGAGCTTGTTCAGCATGGCCATCTGGATACTGCGGCTGCTTCGGTGATAGCTGAAAAGGAAGCTCGGCTTCCTGGAATTATATGATGGAGGATGAGTTCTGGAATGTCTTTGGATGGTATGCTGCGTCCGCCCTGCTTTGAAGGCCCCATCTTCCTCTTTGAGGACTCTGAGGCCGGTCTGGACTTGAGCAAGGTTGCTACTGATTATTTGCTTCGTGAAATCCGTAAGCGCATTTCGCCAAAAATGGAGGAGAAAAAATGAACGGGATATGCTTATGCGACCGTTGCGGAGAAGCGTTTGAGATTGAACATGGATTCAAAAAGAACGCAATCCGAAAAATCATTGTCAGCCCAGATGGATATGAACGTTCTGCAGAGCGCTGTTTGATGCTTTGCCCCTCTTGCATGGCTGCACTCAACGACTGGCTGAAAGGAGATAAAAAATGAGCGACATACGGTTAGTTAATGTAGTGCCCATCGTCAACGGATGGAACGATGCGGCGAAGAAGAATCTGGAGGAGGCCAAAACCTTGATGGCCTCCGGGAACTATCTCGACTACAACAAGGGCGTTGTCAAGGAAAGCGTTGCGAACCTCGTTTCCGGGTTTGCCGATGACCTGATGTGTGCGCCTGCCATCGACCCGGAAACGCTGCGGCCGGTGGCACACTTGGATGGACAGTATGACGGCTACTATGACGGAGAGCCCGTCGTACGCTGCAAGGACTGTGAACATTTCAAGAACTACGGAAAGACATCTTTGCTCGCCGATGGAAAGAACGTCAAGGCTGGGTGGTGCTACAGACGGATTCGGTATGATGAGGAGTACAGGATGCAGCCGGACGATTTCTGCTCATACGGGAAAAGAAGGAATGGAGGTAATGGCAATGCGAAAAATTGAGGATACGGAGGAGCAGAATGAGCACTGAACACAAATCTGTCCTCCTGAGTATCCGACCTGAGTGGTGCGACCTCATCGTGCGTGGCAAGAAAACTATGGAGGTTCGGAAAAATTACCCGAAGCACCTTTACGGAAAAGGAAAACCGTTTAAGGTGTACATCTACTGCACAAAAGCACCGCAACAACTTATCACCATTTTCAAAGACGGGGAAGAAACGATGGATGGCGAAATCCATCGTGGAAAGCCTGTGTTCGTAAAGTTCGATAAGTTGCTGCCGGACAGCGTTCGCGGAAAAACGCAGATGGTTATTGGAGAGTTCATCTGTGATGACATCCGGCGCATCGGCCCTGAGTACTGCATCGTCAAAGAAGATATTGAAACAGCAATTGCTGGAAGTTGCCTCAGTATCAAGCAAGTGAAGGAATACGCCGGCTGGGATATCGGTATGAACTATGCCGACATGAAAGACCTGTATGGTTGGCATATTTCCGGCCTCAAAATCTATGATAAACCTCGTAAGCTTCAGAGCTTCACTGGCCTACAAGAAACAAGATTTGGTATGATGCCGGTAGAAATCCATCATCCACCGCAGAGTTGGCGCTACATTCAAGAAGAGGGAGATGTATAAAATGGCATGGATTGCGATTATTTATTCGTCGATTTGGGTGCCTGTTGGAGCTGCCATCACAGTTGCCATTCAAAAAACCGGTAACTGGAAGCTGTTATGGTTCTTTTTGATTCCTGCACTTTTCGGTCCGCCCTATAGCTCGAATGGAGATGAATGAAATGTCTGCATATTTTAATTCGTACCAGTGCTTTGATGATGAGAACAAAGCAGATGACATTATCCATGAGGCAATCGAGAAGCTTAAAGCTGAAATGACTGACCAGGCCAAGGCTGTGATTGCGGAATATGCTGTGGCAAAAGCTCAGAAAGAACGACTGGAAGCTGAGATTGAAAAGCTGAAAACGGAAGCCGAAGATCTGAAAGCATATTACCAGAGGCTGAACAGCACTGAACTTCCGAAAGAATTTGTCCAAAACATGGTCAAGACAGTATCCGGGGACTACGCCCCCTGGGATAAAGCTTGGATGATAAAAGAAAGCGTGTCCAAGGACTTATGCCCTTACTGCTACGGAAAAACGAAAATCAACATTAAGTACTGCGATACTGGGAAGCTGGATGAAATCGAATGCCCTCGGTGCAAAGGAAAATGGTACGTTGTCCTTACAAAACGTTCGTGTGAAGAGGTTCGTGTAAGAGAGGTCAATGTAAAGTTAAATTTTGACAGCCACGCGGTTCGGTATTGGACTACTGATACCATTGAAATCCAAGGGATGGAGTACCCGGTTTCGGCTGACCGGGTTTACCCGACCATAGAGGATGCAAAAAAGGCTTTGAAAAAAATGGAAGCTAAGGAGAAGTAATTATGAAATGGATTGAGCAGATTACCCCCAAGCAGATGGCTGATGAACTTGGCATCCCGTACCACGGCTGGATGCGAGAGATGGATCGCTGCTGGACTGACGAGGACAAGCAGTACTGTGTGACATCTCGCCTCCTTCGCACAGAATGGGGAAAGGTTGAGCATGTTTGCATTACATCCGCCGCTGGATGCGGCAAATCTGATGGCTCCGGAGACATCCCTTGGTCTGTGAAGCAAGAAATCAAGAATGACCTTTTTGGAGAAAAGCGCTGTGCTGTCGAGGTGTTCCCTGCGGAAAACCACCTTGTTGATATGGCTGACTGTTACCACATGTGGGTATTCGAGAAGGGCTTTGAACTTCCGTTTGGAATCCACCCAAAGGACAAAAAGACTACTCCTGTTAATCGTGGGAGTACGAGAACTCGCTGTATTCTCAGCGATGGCAGTGAAGTCAGTATGAGGGACATGCTCGAACGCACTGGATCTCTTGGGGCTGTTCAAGGCGCATACGTTGACGGGATGGCCGCTTTCTTAAAGAATAATATGCTGAAAGGATGATTTTCCATGGAATGCCACAAAATGACTGACTACATCAAGGCAGACGAAGCTCTTGATGTACTGAACGAGCTTGTCAATCGGTTCAAAGAAGGGGGAGATCCTGAAGGAGCTGACCTTATTGAAAGTGTGATTGACTTCCTGAAAAGCTACAAAGTCTCCCGGGAAGAGATTCTCAAGGCCGCAGAAACCTGCCGCCTTGTAGATACTTTGAAGGAGCGATCTGACGTTGTCAAGACAACGTATGTCGAGCCCTATGATATAGCAAAGTTCAATGTTAAGGGGCCGGCTGTTGTCCTTGAGGTCATTGATTGAGGAGGAAAGAGCGTGATTATCATTGGATATCCAGGCATCGGGAAAAGCTCCTACGCAAGACTCAAAGGCGGTAGACGCACTATTGACCTTGAAAGCAGCTGCTTTATCAAGGATGAGAACTGGGCTGCATCGTATTGTAATGTCGCAATCGACCTATCAAAACAAGGCTTCAATGTTTTTGTTTCCTCGCACGATGCCGTAAGAAAGCATCTCTTGATTTCCGGGTACGACAAGTTGTTCGCCGTCTATCCATCTCAGGATATCAAGAAGCAATGGATTCTGCGGTTGGAATCCAGATACAAGAGAACTGGGCTCGAGAAAGACCTCCGTTCTCTTGAGCGGGCCAAGGCGTACTATGATGTTGATATCGCAGCTCTCAAGGATGATGCTCTCAAGATGAGGGGATGGTATGAAATCAGAACACCCGACTATGAGCTCGGAGACGCTTTGGAACAGTTCTACGATATGTGAAATTTTGATATAAGGAGGCTCACTGTGAACATTTGGGACATTTTGACCGCCGGGATGCCGCAACGGTATGTTGCGCCTGATGACTGCGATTTCTGGTTTGATGGAGATGAAATCCTGTGCCGAACAGAAATTCAGGCAACAGCTCTCTTTGTGATGCTCGATAGGCTTCTGCCACAGACCATTTGGATTGTCAGTCAACATCTTCCGGACGATGATGATATTGAGCGTGCAGAGTGGTACTATGTATCTGCGCCGGGAGGGGTGAAAGAATGAGCCAGGCTGTTAATGTATGCGGAAAATATGCCGTTGCGAAGATTTTCACTGAGGCCTACGACATCCAGGCGTATCGTCAGATAAAAGAGCTTTGCGACCAGCCTTTTGCTGAAGGAGCAAAGATTCGCATCATGCCTGACGTACATGCAGGAGCTGGTTGCGTCATTGGATTCACGGCTGATCTCGGGGAAAAGGTTATTCCCGACATCGTTGGGGTAGACATTGGCTGTGGGATGTTAGTTGCAGAGCTCGGAAAAGTCGATCTCGACCTTGCCACACTTGACAAGGTCATTCGAGACAGAGTTCCCGCCGGGATGAATGTACATGATACTCCTGCAGCGAGCTATGAATATGAGATAGATGGGCTGATTTGTAAGCCCTATCTTCATAACATGAATTGGCTTCTGCGCAGTATGGGAACCCTCGGCGGCGGAAATCACTTCATAGAGCTTGATGTTGATGATGACGGGAACAAGTACTTGGTTATTCACACTGGAAGCAGAAATCTCGGAAAGCAGGTGGATGATTTCTACCAAAACCTCGCCATTTCCAATTTTTACGGCAAGAATAAAGAAAAGGATCTGAAGACTTCCATCATCCAAAAGCTCAAATCTGAGGGCCGGGAGAGGGAGATTCAGCACGAACTCTCCAAAATTCAACCTACTACCCAGAATATTCCGAAGGATCTCTGTTATCTTGAGGGCCGAGACCGGGCATCCTATCTACATGACATGATGTGCTGCCAGATATGGGCCGACAGGAATCGGTATGATATTCTGTGCACGATTCTCCATTGGCTAGGGATGACGTTTGGTTCTTGTCTTGATGTGTTCACGACACGGCATAACTATATCGGAGACGACTTGATTATCCGAAAAGGAGCGGTTTCCGCTAAAAAGGGAGAAAGACTGATTATCCCGCTCAACATGAGGGACGGAAGCTTGATATGCATTGGCAAAGGAAACTCTGACTGGAACTGCTCTGCGCCACACGGAGCGGGGCGCTTGTACAGCCGTTCCGAGGCCAAGATGATGTTTGATGTAGACGAATACAAAAGGCAGATGCAGGGCATCTATACCACCTCTGCAGATGAGAGTACGTTGGACGAGTGCCCGATGGCCTATAAGCCGGCGCATTGCATCATTGATGCCATTGGTCCAACTGTAGACATTGTCAAGAGAATCCGGCCTATCTATAATTTCAAAGCCGGGGAGTAAGATATGAGGTACGGCAAAAAAGGATTTCTTATCCATCCCCACATCGAGCCGGAGGCACTACTCACCCTAATGTCTATCATGCGTAGGAGGCTTAAATCGGTGCATGGGTATCAGAATAGAAAGGACTGCACAAAAAGTGAATAAGAAATTGATTGACGCAAAATTTGACATCGAGAAAGCCGATGCCCTCATGTACGCCATCGAGAACACCTATCTCAGCGTTGAAGTAAAGCCTGAAGATGCAGAACGGCGTGATAGGGGAGTGTACGCTTTCTATGCCCTCTGGGATATCATCCGGAAGGTGTCTAAAGAGCTTGACGCTGCCGCACCTGAGATGTATACTGATGACAAGCGTTAATCCATAAGCACTGAGAGCCGAAGGATTTCCTTCGGCTCTTTTTGTAAGAATCGTTTTCATCAGATTTTCTATAGGAAGCTCCCTCTAGGCGAAAGATTGTTTCGTTAGAGGGATAGGCTGCACCGGCCAACGCATTGACAGTTATGAATAGTGATGCCTAATTTGTTTCGATGGTTTGTTCCTGTTTTTTGTAACATTTTTTGCAACTTGCACCGTATATCATGTATTACAACCATATATCGCAACATATCACCATGCATCACGCCGTTTTTTGAAGCAGAAAAATTCGACAGCACGACGTATCATAATGTATCACGTCCTATCATCGTGCATCATAATGTCATCACTCGTAATGAGCAGGTCGCCTGTTCGAATCAGGTCAGTAGCTCCAAAAATCCCGCGAATGTACGGTAGAATTGCCGATGTTCGTGGGATTTTTTCTTATTTATTTTTGACGAAAAAAATCTTTTGCAACATTTTTTGCAACATGTTTTTTGGATTTTCTCCGATTTTCGAGAAAAGTTTCTCTGCTATGGCTTGCTCGTAACGAAATGTTTCTTCACATAGAACAGTTTTCAAGAAAAAATAATGGAGCCGGAGGTTGTCCTTCGGCTCCTGAGTTTAATGCTCTTTGTTATCTGAGTGGATATCTACCAGAGCGTTGCGGAAAACATTGCCTACTCGCCTGATACTGTCCTCGTTTGCATGGGCGTACATCCTCAGTGTAGTGCTGCTATCTGAATGTCCCAGTCTTGCTGCAACGCTCACGACATCTGCGCCATTCGTGATGGCGATACTTGCCGATGTGTGACGCAGCTTGTGAGGATGGAAGTCTTTAACATTGTATTTTCGCTCAAAGCGATCAAAAAATTGGTTCGGAGAATCCGGATGCATCGGATCTGTTTTGCCTCGCTGGGTGAAGACCCATTCTGACTTTGGCTCTTGATTTTCTTGCAACTTCTTCAAAAGAGAGAGCACCTCCGGGGAAATGTCAACAATTCGGCGTTTTCTTCCTTTTGGTGTTGAGACGTAGATTCCTTTTGATGGTGTGTACAAAATATTCCGATCAATCATAATTGTTGATGAATTAAAGTCTATTGACTTCCATCTGATTCCGCCTATTTCTCCACGGCGGCATCCGGTATCAACAAGAAGCATCACATAAGCACGCCACTTCAACGGCTCGTTCTCGAGACAGGAAAGGATATACCTGACTTCATCTGGTGTGTAGAACAACGCTGATTCATCGACTTCGTCGTCTTTAGACTGTTTAGGCCTGGAAACTTTGTCCATCGGATTGAACTTTATCGTGTCATCCATCATGGCGTACTTAAACAATTCGTTTGTGACAGCGTATATTTTAACTACACTTGAGTACGCCATTTCGGACCTAAGCTGCATAAAGAGAGCTTTTAGTTGCGCCGGGCTCACCTCGTTTATCATATAATCCCCAAGAGCATTGTAAACATGGTCCCTCAAAAGCTGAGTATAACTTTCTCTTGATTTTTCGGAAAGAGAAAGGGTCTTTTCCGGAAGAAAAACTTGATCGCCATATTGACGAAGCGTTTTTGTTCTTGCTGACTCAGCAGCTTCATTTGCCTTCTGCTCGGCATTCTCGGCTTTTGTTGAGATCTCGCCCTCAGCCAGCTGGAGTTCCAACTCTGCGGCGAATTTTTGGAGTTCACGCTTTGCCGTTCGAGCGCTCCATGTTGGCTCGGGGCGGAAAGTTCGAGAGACCCGTCTCCCACGCCCGTTGCTGGCGGATACACGATAGACAATATTTCCGTGCTTGTCTTTGTCACGCTTGATACTTGCCATATAAAACCTCCTTGACATTTCTAGTTGATTGCATATAATTATCAATTAGAAAGTGTAAGCACAAAATGAACTATCACTCTGAAATATATGGCGAAGCTCCCTGTCACAAGATGTCACCATATATCACGAGCGTAGCATCGAGATTGGAGATGAAGAGAATGCCCACAAAAAAGCTGGAAGCATTAGAGGAGAAGCCGTTTATGAACGTTGTAAACACGTCCCGCCTTACCGGATTGCCCCAATGCTACTTACGAAAAGAAATCAAAGCAGGGAATATTCCGCACATACGGAGCGGGAAGAACATCCTTATTAACGTCCCTGCACTCTTGAGAAAATATGGAGCTATAGAAGATTGATTTTACAGAGCACCACGAAGGTGCTCTGTTTTTTTGTTTATTCATCAACACAGAACAGAGAGAATTTTTTTGAAGACAGGCAGTCTCTAATTTTCTGCTCATTTGCTGTGGCCGTATCAAATGACCAGTGGCCGTGTTTTACCATGATATCTCTTACGAGGTATGATTGCCCGCATGTGCGGAAAAAATACTCTGAAGCGATGCAATCGAGGGTGTCCACAGTAACGGTGCTTAATGAGCTGATTATCTTTGGCAAATTGGTGGAATCTGGGTGAGATGCAAGAATAAAAATGATGTGGCCTGACTTTGAAACAAAAATGTTCTCAATGCGAAAAGTCGTTTCATCATCAGACATATATAGCCATTGACCAATGCAAACGAGCGGAGAGGCTGATTCGTATGATAATGTCCCTTCCGGACGAAGATTTGTAAGGCTCTGAGACAGCACGTCCTTGTCTGTGTGATAAAAAAGATCTCGCATTATAGAAAGCATCACTTTACCTCGCTGAATTTCGAACCAGCTGATCTGTTTACCTTTGATTTATATTTGTCCAGAACAGCGTTGACAACATATTTGTCATCCTGAGACGCTATGGAGTAAAGATACAAAACATTATCGTCATCAACAACCGGCGCTGTATGTGTATCATCTAATCCTAGAAGCCAGTCAATGGAAACGCCGAAGTATTGAGCGAGCTTATAAAGACATTTCAGATCCGGAAGGCCCGTGTGAGTCCTGTATTTTGTAATTGATGGTGCGCTAATGCCTGTGTCCTTTGATACTTGGGCGTTTGTGATATTTCTGGCACACATCAATGCGTTTAGGCGGTCGCTAAAAACGAGCGGATTAAACTCACTGATAGATTTTAGCATTGCTTTTTCCTCCTTCAAGTAGGTGTTACACTATTCTACCGCTTTTTGGACGGTTTCGCAACAAAAAAGGTCAAAACCGCTCAAATTATTATCACAATTACATTGACATTTCTAGTTGATAAGATTATAATAATCGTACAGAAACATCATTACAGAAATGGAATGGGAGGTGAAGAGATGGAACAAACAGCAAAAACAAGCCCCCGGTGGATACGAGGAATCAGATGTGCGTATGGGTACAGTCAAGAGTATCTGGCCGAACAGCTAGGGATTTCTGTTAGCAACTATCGAAAGAAGGAGTCTGGCATTGTTGGCTTCTCTGATAGCGAGAAAATCATCGTTGCACGGGTTCTTAATCTGAACCAGAACCAAGTGAACGATATTTTTTTCGGCGGAATGTTTCCAAAAGATTAGTCAAACTAATAGAACGGAAACTTTCTGACAATATTATATAGCAAAAAGAGGTAGCAAAAAATGGGAAGAAGAGCCACGAAAGCGGCAGAAAACATCTGGTTCAAAGCCAGAATGAACGCCGCAACGTATGACGAGAGACTATCAAGCAGAGAAGGCGCTGCTGAACTCCTCGGGATGTCCGTTTCTGCGGTTTCCGATGCAGAGCTCGGGCTGTCAAAGTGTATGCCGGTTGATAAGGCCGTACTCATGGCTGATAGATACAAAGCACCGTACCTCTTGAATCACTACTGCCTGAATGAATGCCCGATTGGGTGTCGTCTCCCGATTTCTGACGAGGTGCTTGGAATCGAGAGGGTGACAGTCAAGCTTCTTCGCAGTCTCAGGGTCGATGACTTGAGGGAGATAAAGGAGAAGCTCATTGAAATTGCTGCAGATGGAGTTGTCAGTGAAGACGAAAAGGCTGATTTGCAAGAAGTGAGTGCTTATCTCAAGGATATCTCCAAAACTGCTTCTGAACTTGAAACCATCTGTCTGATGGCTCTTGGAGATGATTTCGCCGAGAGGGACAAAAAATGAGACCAAGAAAGAAGAATTCGATGGTCGCAATTGGATGTGCGATTTTATCAACTGCGGTTCTCACGTCTTTCATAGTTCTTCCAAAGCCACTTGCAGAAGCAGCTGATGCTCCTGAAGCAAAACCGGAATCAACCGATTGCGTGTCTTATGATTCGTGCATCGAAGAACCGATCCAGATGATTTTTGTAAGCTCTTCGGTTCCGCTTGATTATCAACTCCAGGAGAAACTTCAGGAATTTTGCGGAGATTTCGGTGTCCCATACGAGATTGTGCTGGCCGTCATATATCAAGAAAGCCGGTTTGATGCAACTGCCAGAAATGGAAGCTGTGTTGGTTATATGCAGGTCAACATGGTCAATCTTGAGTGGTTAAACAGAGAAATCGGAACGACAGACTTGCAGGATCCGGTTCAGAACCTCAAGGCCGGAACGTTTATGCTCGGGCGGTTATTTGAAAAGTACGGAGAAGCCAATATGGCTTTAACTGCTTACAACCATGGCGAGGCAGGGGCGAGAAAAAAATACTTCAGTCGAGGAAAAATTTCCTGTCCGTACAGCGAAAGTGTTATCGATAACAGCTTTGAGTGGAAGAAAATATTGGAGGAAAACAAATGACGGATATTACCATTCCTGATTTTGAGGAGCTTCAGTTCGACGATTCTAAGCACATCTACACTTTGAATGGGCTTGAGATTCCGAGCGTGACCACGATAATGAAGCCTCTCAGCAATGCCGAGTACAAAGGAATCAGCGAAAACGTATTGAACCGGGCAGCTGAAAAGGGGACAGCAGTACATAATGCCGCTGAAAACTGGGCGAAGTTTCAGATAGAAGACATTGAGCCTGAATACAAAGGCTACTTTGACGCATTTCTTTCCTGGTGGGAAGAGAAAAAACCGGTCATGGTTGGTTCTGAAGTGAGACTGTATCACAAAATCATGCGATATGCCGGAACAGCTGATTTGATCGCCTGGATTGATGGAGAACTTACGCTGGTTGACTATAAGACCACCAGTAAGCTCATCGAAATGAACTGCGGCGTTCAGCTTGAAGCCTACTCTAAGGCGCTGGCATCCCATGGAATCGAAGTTCAGAGCAAACGCATACTTCACCTCAAAAAGGATGGGAAATACGCTGAAATGAAGTTTCAATCCCCTGATACACGGCGATGGACTGTGTTTGGCGCTCTGAAAACTGTATACGACTACATTGAATCATCCAAGTGATTCTGTGTAGATAAGATTATCAATAAAGAAAGGCTGGTCCATAATGGAAAAAGTTGTTGCAGAAACCAAAATGATTGAATGTGAGATGACACCTGTTGCTGCAGAGGCGGAGCTGGATCGAGAAGCCTCGTCCGTTGAACTCAGAGCACAGAGGATGGCGGTGGAGAATGATACGGACTATATCTGTGCCGCTGAGATGCTCAAAAGCATCAAGGAAACCCAGAAGAAGATCACTGAGTACTGGGAGCCGCTTCGTACATCTGCAAAATCCGCATACGACAAAGTTCTTTCCAGGAAAAAGGATATGCTTGATCCGCTGAAGGCTGCTGAGGATATCCTGAAGGGTAAAATGGCCGAGTACACCGATGAATGTGAAAAGCGTAGGAAAGCTCAGGAAGAAGCTATGCGTCGCCTTGCAGAGCGTGAACTCGAAAGAAAGCTCGACGAAGCAACCGAAGCCGAAGCGTCTGGTGATACTGAAACTGCTCAAAATGCTATGGCTGAAGCCGAGGTCATGGCAGATGTTTCTGTTGGCAGCAGTATCGCTGCATCCGATTTGAAGGTCAAGGGCGTTACCAAGAGCAAGACATGGAAAATTGTTGGCGTTGATAGTTCCAGAGTCCCCGTTGAAATCAACGGCATGGTTATCCGCCCGGTCGATGAAAAGGCTATTATGCGGATTATCAAAGCATCCAAGGGAACCGTTCGGATCCCCGGTGTCATTTATGAAGAGACCACGCAGATTAGTGCTCGTGGCTGATTATAAAGGAGGATTTTGTTATGGCAAGCAACGCATTAAGTAAAGCAGAAAGCAATGCTTTGAGTGTAAGCTACGATGTTCTCGGAACCAGAGTCGAGCTGGATCTGAACTTTGTTAAGCGTTATCTGGTCAGAGGCCAGGCCGACAGAGTTACGGATCAGGAACTTGTGTTCTTTATGAACACCTGCAAAATGCAGAAATTGAACCCGCTTGCATCTGGCGAGGTTTACTGCATCAAGTTTGGCAGTGAACCTGCACAGATGGTTATTGGCAAGGATGCCTACCTGCGTCGTGCCTTCAGCAATCCTGACTACCTTTATAAGGAAGATGGCATCACTGTACAACGTGGCGACCAGATTGTCCAGAAAGAAGGATGCTGCCTCTACCCGGGCGAAAAGCTGATTGGCGGATGGTGCAAGGTTCACTTCATGCGGAACGCAAAAGAACGGACAGCGTATAAGGAAGTTTCTCTTGAAGAGTATAACAAAGGACAGGCCAACTGGAAAACGAAGCCTGCCACCATGATTGATAAGGTTGCGGTCAGTCAGTGTGTCCGTGATGCTTTCCCAAAAGATTACGAAGGACTTTATTCCGAAGATGAGATGGTTGCATCCGGCGCTATTCCCGTGAACTTCCGTGAGGTGAAGACTGTACAGGAAAACGATAACACGGCGACCGCTGTTGAAGTGGTGGAAGACGACCCTGTCATCTCTCAGGAGCAGCGTCAGGCCTTTTTCAAAGCGGCACGCACGCAGTTCGGCAAGGACGAAGGGAATGAGGTTGTAAAATCCATCATTGAGGAGATGGGCCTTGAGTCAACGACTAACATGCGTGAAAGCCAGTACATTGAGGCAACCGATAAGCTTATGGATCTCGTGGCGAAGAAAAAAGCAGACGCTGAAGCTGAAGATGCTGCTGTTCAATCCGACGAATGATTATCAATCTGAAGAAAGCTGGTGATAGTAGATGGCATGGGTCAGCGTACATGATACTGTTGACGGGAGCAAGCTCAGGGAGTTTGCTAAAGCGCTGAAATGCACCAAGGAAGAGGCTCTCGGCGCACTCGTGTCTCTTTGGATGTGGGGCCTAAAAAACGCTGATAAGACAGGTCGGCTTCCCGGGGCTGATAAACAAGACATCCTGGATGCTTTTAGCACTAAGTTTGCCAGTAAGGCTCCAAACGTCGTGGATGCGCTTATCGAAAACGCATGGATCGATGTCGATGAGACTGGGATTCTTATTCTCCATGACTGGAACGAGTGGCAGGCGCAGTGGTATAAGGCGGTCGAACGCAGGGAACACGATGCAAAACGAAAGGCGGTGCAACGGGCCAAGAAACTCGGAGTTTCCGCTGGAAAGTCCATGGAAAAAGTTGACGCTCACGCTGAAAAGTCCGTTGAGAATGTCAATGATGCTCCAACACAAAAGGCGAAGGAACTCCCGGTGTCTGAAAATATCAGCTTTCTTCTGGAGGATGAAGAACCGAAAGCATCTAAGTACAGCATCGGGTTTGAGGAGTTCTGGAAGGTATATCCCCGGAAAGTTGACAAGGGGAATGCCTATAAGAAGTACAGCGCCCGGCGGAAGGATGGCTTCTCTGACGAAGAACTCTTGCAGGCGGCAAAGGCTTATGCCGCAGAATGCCAGAAGCTTCATACCGAGCAAACGTACATCAAGCATCCGAAGACGTTCCTCAGCGACAGCTTGCCGTTTACCGACTACATCAAGAAAGATTCCCCGAAACAGCAGGAGCTCGAAACCATCGAAACCGGAAACCCGTTTGAGGAATGGGGTGATATTCGGTGAGTGAGTTCGGGGTCAGCAGTTATGCAATGATGAGCAGCTATGCTAAACGGTGCAGAGGCATGATGAAGGAACATCCCGGGGACTTTAGAAATACTCAAGGGATTCTCATCTGTGGTGTTTGCAAAAGGCCAAGAGAGAAAATCATGCTCCTCCCAAATCCAGCACCGGATGACCCAAGCAGAAAAAGCAAGCTGATTGTTCCAATTCAGTGTTTCTGTGAGATTGAAGAAAAGAGAACTGGAAAAATTGAACGTGAAGCCGCTCAAAACGCAGAGAAGGTCAAGAAGCTCAAGGCCGCAAGTCTCATGGATGAAAAGCTATCTGGAGCTGAGTTCTCTGCATTTACGAAAACATCATTCAACGCCAGAAATCTTAAAGTCTGTGAGCGATACGTTGATATTTTCGACAAGATGGTTGCCGAGAGCCAAGGACTTCTCATGTGGGGCGGGGTTGGAACCGGGAAAAGCTATGCTGCTGCCTGCATCGCCAACAGCCTCATGGAGAAGGGCATTCCGGTTGTGATGACCTCGTTTGTCAAACTTCTTGAGGTCATCCAGTCAACCGGCCAAGAGACGGCGATTTTATCAAACCTGAACTCAGCCAAGCTTGTCATCTTTGATGACCTTGGCACTGAGCGTGGAACAGACTATACGCTGGAGAAGGTCTACAACATCGTTGACAGCCGTTACCGGAAAAAGCTACCGATGATCTTGACCACGAATCTTACGCTTCAAGACATGAAGGGGGAAGAAGACATTCGGTACAAAAGAATCTACGACAGAATCTTCGAGATGTGTTACCCGCTTCAATTCACCGGACCAAGTTGGAGAAAAAAGGAAGCGTCCCGGCGGTTTGAAGATATGGCTGCGCTTCTCGGGGATGTATAAGGAGGAAGAATGGAAGATACTGAAAAACGCAGTGTCGTTAGCGAAAGCGAGAAACATGGCATTCTCCAGATCTCGAATGAAGCTGACAGGATGACCGTTTCGTCAATCCTGTTCAAGAATGGCTATAGTATCACACCGGTTCGGCGAAAGAAAGGGCGCTCCAAAGTATACTTTATCCGGTACGACCAGATTGATAACATCGACGAGGAGGCCGGAGAGAATGATAGCTAAGTTTACCATTCCCGGGCAACCCATTGGAAAAGGGAGACCGAAGTTCTCCACTGTTTGCGGGCATGTCAATACATATACTCCGGCCAAAACAGCGAACTATGAGGCCCTTGTGAAGTATGGGTATCAATCCCAATGCAGAGGAATCAAGTTCGAAAAGAAAGTGCCCGTTGATGTGAGAATCGTCGCCTATTTCGCTATTCCATCCAGTGAAAGCAAGAAGAGAGCGGCGATGATGAGAGCTCATATCATTCGCCCAACAGTTAAGCCTGACTACGACAACATAGGTAAGGTGGTATGCGATGCACTTAATGGAATTGCATACTACGATGATGCTCAAGTTGTTGATGCACAGGTTCGGAAATTTTACGATGACAACCCGAGGGTGGTTGTTACCATCCGAGAGGTCCCAAACTGTACCCTATAAATTTCTAGTTGATAAGCTGCTAACAAAAAATAGAAAGGAACTGAAACGATTATGAGCAGAGAGCTTGAGTTTGATGGCTGGTGGGAAGGTGACATTGTCTACACCTGCGACTGCTGCCACAAGGAAGTTCGGTATCCGTTCACGTCCGAGGGCGAGGCAAAATCCTACGAGGAGCGAGCTGACCTGAAAAAGAACGGCTGGATTTTCACTAAGGTGAACCAGAGATTCATCGACACCTGTTGCGAGTCATGCCGCAACAAGTATATCCGTCTGAACACCATTTGATTTTTAAGGAGGAAAAGACAATGACTACCACCAACAATGAAATGATTCTGAGCCTGAAGAGCGAGACCTTCGCAGCGTTAAAAGAGGACTTTGATGGCGTGCTTGCCCGTACCATTGGCAACATGGAGATGAAGAACGCTGATACTGCCACTGTCACCCTGAAGCTTGGTATCACCCTGGACAAGGTGAGTGTTGGCACGCCGAACGGTAATCAGGACATCACCCGTCCGTCTTTCAAGCACGATATCAGCTCTGTCATGCAGGTCAAGGATCGCAAGTCCGGCGCACTGACCGGTGACTATGAGCTGGTCTATGAGGATGGAAAGTACGCAATGCGCCGCATTGATGACGGCCAGACCAATATGTTTGACCAGAAGGTTGAGCGTGCCGAGCCCGAGTTCTTTGATGCTGAGTATACCGATGTCGAAGAGGACACCGAGCGCCAGAAGGCCATTTCTGCGGCCAGCGAGGTTGGCCTCCGGAAGTTGCCGGAATCCACCGCTACCACTGATGACAAGGATGAGGAGTCTGATGATTACCCCTATGAGGATCCTGAAGCATAACTGACTTGGTAAGAAATCCATGAAAAGAGGAAGGCTGCATGAAAAGTCCCATTGACGTTATAAAAGGAACGGTGGTTGGCTACGATGAGAGAGCCCGGGAGATTATCATTCGAGCACCGTATGATGACTGGTTCACGATGACCAAGCGGAACTATTCAAAGTGCAATGTTCAACTGATTGATTCCCGCCCTTTGTCAGATAAGCAACGGAGAACTTGCTACAAGCTCATCAGAGAGATTGCAGAGTACACCGGCATGGGCCTTGACCCAGCGAAGGAATATTTGAAGCTCAAATTCCTTGTAGAAGATATGGAGTCAACTGCTGACCAGATGTTCTCCCTAAGCAACGCCCCTATGAGCCTTGTATGCGCATTCCAACGCTTCCTCATCCACTTTCTGATCGACTGGGATATCCCGTGCAGCTTTCCTCTGTTGGATTTCGTTGACGACACACAAGATTACATCTACGCCTGTTTAGCCGCCAAGAAATGCTGCGTATGCGGAAAGCAGAGCGATCTGCACCACGTCGAGCACGTCGGCACCGGTAGAGACCGAGAGGATATCATCCATGAAGGAATGGAGGTTTTACCGTTATGCCGAACCCATCATACAGAAGCCCATCAAATTGGGCAAATCACCTTTAATCGAAAATATCACATTGACCGGGGCGTGAAGCTGGACAAGACCCTTTGCCGGATTTACGGCCTGAAGAGAAAGAAAGAGAAAGAAAATGTTGAATGTAGTAGCGATTATGGGCCGGCTGGTTGCTGACCCTGAACTCCGCACAACCAATAGCGGAACTGAAGTGTGTAGCTTCCGAATTGCATGTGATCGAAGCTTTGTTCGCCAGGGAGAGCAGCGACAGGCCGATTTTATCGACATTGTCGCATGGAAGCACAATGCTGGTTTCGTAGTAAAGTATTTCCAGAATGGAAGCCTTATTGCTATCGAGGGCGCTCTCCAGTCCAGACAGTATGAGGATAAGAATGGAAACAAGCGCACTGCTGTCGAGGTTGTTGCCAACAGCATCAACTTTGCTGGTCCAAAGAACAGCAATCAGAGCGGCGGAGGCTCTTCGGATTATCAAAACCCTGCACCTGCAAATCAGACCCGTCCTGAAACTTCTCAGCCCTACTCTGATAGATCTGATGCCGATGATTTCGCTGTGATCGATGATTCTGATGATTTGCCGTTCTAAAGAGGTGTAATATGAGCCTTTCCTGTAAAATGGTGCGTTGCCGCCTACATACTGGCGGAAAAAGCATTGACCAGATCCATGAAAAATTCAAAGGACAGGGCTTAACTTGCCGTGACTTTGAAAATCTTCAAAAAATGTATGAAGAGTTCGATGGCGTGGAGGTTGTTCTTTCGCTATGGGACTGGGATCGCCGAGAAAGCTATCATCTGGATAGTTGGTCGATTGCAGATGACGAGAAAGTGATGCGAGGCGTGTACTTCGCAGAACAGACACATCCGTTTCCCCAATACAAGGACGATTTTGACCGGTTCAGTCGTGACTGGAAGAATCGCAAGTATGACTTCGGCGGAGCATCTCTGACATTTTCACCTGAAGACGTTGAAGAAATCGAAGAGGTCTTCATGGAGTCACTCTAAATCCGAACGATGGCTGTGCTATCTGGCCTTACGGGCATATAAAAACTGGAGTATGCGAAAGCACAATGGCTGCTTGGAACTGGTTCGATCACGGCGGCAAAGACCGACAAGCAAACAGAGCAAAAACATTTCCAGGTATCGCAAAGGCCATGGCAGAACAATGGAGCTTCGACTTGTGAACACAAAAAAGTATTGCGCTTGGTATACGATATGGGACAAGAAAACCGATGAATTTCTATGCAGCGGCACTGCAAAGGAGTGTGCCAGAGCGCTCGGCTTCAAAACTGAAAACTCCTTTTTGTCAAGTATCGGGCATTTCGCTGCCAAAGGCGGTTCGTTTAAGTACGACATACTCAGAGAGGAGATAAAGAGAGATGAACTCTACGAATGAAAGATGGCTCATCGATGGAGCGGATTTTCAAAAATATCTTGAATGTAGCGCAAGGCTGGAAAAGCGACGTGAAACCATTTTGCCGGTTCATCAGACCATAAGCTGGTGTGCAAGGCAGCTCGATTATGTCCCAAAGGCTTGCGCTGTCCCTCTTACGACTAACGACAATGAACAGTATGCTGCCTGTGATGAGTTTAGATGCCGCCGGTGCGGCCTTCACCTTGAGGACTGGAGACGGATTACAAATGACCCTGACACCGGGGAGGAAGAATACTACGAATACGAGTTGAAGTTCTGTCCGGAATGCGGAGCGGCTGTTGTAGATGGAGAAAAATATGAGCGCTCTGAAAGGTGATATTGGAAACCTTATAGATGTTGATGCTCTTAAAGATTCACTCGGCACGTCCGATGCTGACATCTATATGAGCCACATTCTGGATGATGCTCCAATAATCGAGCCAGATGACCTTATCAATCGTGCAGCGTGGATTCTTGAAGCCAGTCACTATTGGTCCTGTTCCGATTGCAAAGGATGGTCTCTGCACAACACTGCGTACTGCCCCAATTGCGGGGCAAGAATGGAGAATGGAACATGGAAAATGAAATCGTTTTGATTCCCGGGAAAGACGGAAAGTTTCACGAATACAGTGATAAGTTTGACATTACCATTCACTGCGAGAGCCAAGAGGAGCAGGATCACGCACTCGCAATTTTGGTTGAAAAGGATGATAGAACCTGGCACAAAGTAGAGGATGGCTTGCCGATTTCGTCCTTTAAGAACAGAACCAGAAGCCTGGATGTTGCGGTTTGCTGTAGCAATGGTGGTCGGTATGGAGCATATTATTCCGGCGACGGTTGGTATTTGTCATCGTGTGACAGGCCGCTTCACACTGTCACACACTGGATGTACTGGCCTGAAGGGCCCGAATTGGAGGAAAAAGCCTAATGAAGCAGCTTAGATGCCCTAAATGTGGGCATGAGTTCGGATACAACAACGGCTACTATGACCGGAATATCGAAAGGCTCGGCCATGAAATCCAAGACCTAGTCCGTCAGCTTGCCAATCACAAGCTTTTGTCTCGCTCAGAACAGAAAGCAAGAACAGAATGGTGGCTCAGAACCAAGAAGGAGCTCGCTGAGAAGCAGGAACAGCTGGCTGAACTAAAAGCCATCAGAAAGGCTGCGGATCAGCAGCTGAACCAAGCGCAGTATCAAATATTCAAAAATTTGGTGAAGGAGCGGCTCGGAGAAGAAGAGTACAAGAAGCTCATCGCTGAGTCAGAAAAGAAACTTGATGCCTACAAAATCAGCGGATTGATGCGGCATGAATACTCCCGGGCAAAAGGTCAGAGCATTACCAATATCAACAAACTGTAAAGGGGACGGCATAAATGGTCAAGAACACAATCTATGTCTGCGAATATTGCGGGAAAGAGTTCTACACTGAGCGTGAATGTGAACAGCACGAGCGAGAATACCACACGGTATCCTTTGAAGAAGCCAGCACAAATGAGATCTCTGATATTTTGCTGGAACTTGCTGATACTGCACATGGCTACCATATCAACGGCAATGTGATGGGCTGGCCCGAAGCTTCTTTTATCAGCCTTATGGAAGAGACGGCTAAACGGTTAAAGGGGGATTGTAAGCAACGAGCGTTGTAGCAGCAAGAGTCTATGATGACCATATCGAGATTGCCGCAGATTCAATCACGATCAGTGGAGAAATGAAGAGAACGGGCACATTTTCAAAAATTGAAGCCATCAATGACATGATTATCGGAGCTTGCGGCTTTTGCCGAGAGACTACTCTGATGTGGCAGTTCGCAAAGACACACAAGCCGGAATCCGCAACCGAGCGGGATGTCCTGACATTTGTTGTGGAATTTATGAAGTGGAAAAAAGATTTTGGCGGCGAGCCCAACATGGAGAACGATTACATCATCGCCTATCATGGAAAGTTGTTTGAAGTGCAGGAAACGTTCGTGAATCAGGTTAAGGACTATGTGGCGATTGGTGCTGGCATGTATTTTGCAACAGCGGCTCTGTACCTTGACAGGAGCCCTAAAGAGGCCGTTGAGGTAGCATGTGCCCTTAACTACTACGTTTCAAAACCGATTGTGTCGTTTGCTATGAAGATTGGAGAGTAAGGAGAGCTTTATGGATATCATTATCAATACACACGGAAATCCGGTCCCTGTTGCCTATGGCGAGTGGGTAGATCTCTATACCGCAGAGGATGTCGAGCTTGAGCCGCTTGAGTTCAAGATTATCTCGCTCGGCGTTTCCATGCAGCTTCCGGCTGGCAAGTATGCCATCATGGTTCCTCGCTCATCCGCCTGTAAGAATCACGGTGTCATCATGGCGAACAGCATTGGTGTCATCGAGAACAGCTATTGCGGCAACAATGACATCTGGGGCTTCCCGGCGGTTGCCATCCGGCACACTAAGATTCCGAAGGGAACTCGCCTGTGCCAGTTCCGCTTGGTAGATCAGACCGAAAAGCTATCCTTCATTCCCGTTGATGACCTCGGGAATCCTGACAGGGGCGGTTTTGGAAGCACCGGGAATAAGTAATGCTTTGACTTTGAAAGCATTTTCATTCCATTGCCAGTAGAAGGATTAAGTGATGACGATGTAGGAGGAAGGCAAAGTGAAAACCCCGGAGAAGAGTGCAAAAGAAAAACGGTATGACGTTGATGCCGTGAAGAATCGGCTCAACGCATACCGTGATAAAGAACGTGAAATCGATATCAAGATCGAACGTCTTGAAACTTTGGATTCCAAAATGAAGAGTGTTGGTTCTCCGGGGATGTCTGATATGCCAAAAGCTCCTGGCATGAGCGGAGACAAAATGGCCCGTGACCTTGAGCGGAAGGAAGAACTGCAAAATGCAATCAATGCTGCGGTGAGAGAACAGAAGACAGAGCAGAAAGCCATTGAGAGCATACTCAAAAAGCTCACCGTTCCAGATGAGGAAGAGGTTATCTGTATCCGCTATCTTGACTGCCACAGCTGGAGTGAAGTTGCCAAGATTATGTTTGGCATGAAAGACGACTATGAGAGAAAGCAGGACACATACTTGCGCAGAACCTTCAAGGTACACGGTGCAGCCCTTCTACATTTTGCCATGATTGAAGAGGATGGAGAAATCCAGTAGAAAAAATATTTTCAATAAATTTCGGTAATACGCAATTTTACATTGACACGGCTGGTAGGTGTGGTACGATAAAGTTACAAAAAACAACATACCACCGAAAAAAATGAGAAACAAAAGTGATTGATGTAAAGGAACTTGCTGCTGAAATCAAGAGCGAATCCACTTGGAATCCTGAGCTGTGTGGAATGCTTTGCGATGCCGCTGGACTGTGGAAGGAATGGCAAGCTGCAGAGGGCGAAAACTTTGAGCCCGTTCTTTTCGAGGCTGCAAGGAAGCTCGGGGTCGAAATTGTCTGAATGGTAAAAAAATCAGGTTCCCCACACCGTAGCAAGTAGGAGGGAACCTGAAATCCGATGGAGGATGTCGTATGGTCGGCATCCGTCCATCTCTATATTATCATAAAGGCAATGCCTAAGCAAGAGTATGGAGGTTATGATATGGTTGAAAATACTGGAGCAAAAGAAGCGGTTTTCCTTATCAACGGGAGCCGCTTCTTGCATTTACGGGAAGCGGGCCAAGATGTCGGATATGCAACCTATGACCTTGTCTCAAAAAAGCAGGTCGAGAATGGCTTGATTCTTTATAAGAATCTCCGGCCTGATGGAAAATACAAGATGGAGACAGCTCGCAACTGGTATCTGTACGAGATTTTCGATGGCGAGATTACATCTCTTCAGCGGGAAGGCATAAGCATCCTCGACCAGTTCCCTGAATCTGGCGTTCACAAGAGAATGATTTGGGGCGACAAGACCCTTCAAACCAATGATGTCCGGATTATCAATAGCCACTACGATGATCTGTACATGGTTCCTGATGGTGGCATACTTCAGATAGACTTCCCGGATGGTTACACATTCACTTCGACCGTGAAATATGTTGATGACAGCCACTTAACACTAGGAGGAGTCTGTCGGCCTCTTCATGTTTGGGAGTTTCGTCAAATATACCAAGACGCATCCGTGTATCCGGAACTTCTCACGAATGACGATAAGGCCGTCTGGAGATTGGCCCTTTATGCTCGATACGTTTCCATCCACTCTTGCGATGAGGGATGGGAATATGCCATTTATACCTTGGATCGCAAGACGCTCTTTTGTGGCAATATTGATGCTCCAGAACTCACAATTGAAGAAGCTAGGGAAGAAATCCTCGCAAAGCATGACCTCCAAAAAGGGGGACGCATTAAGATTGAAGATGATTCCTTTTTCAATATGGAAAAATAATAGTCGTAGGGACGTAAAAAAACTTGACACGCTAGGTAGGCGTGTTACGATATAGTTGTAGTTAATACTACACCAACGTCACCACAAAAAAATCAGGAGGCAATAAAGATGACAAAGGTCGAAGTGTTCAAGAAAAACATCAAACTCGAAATTAAGACCAAGGAAGGGATGATGAATCGAGCGGTCGATAGCATAAAGAACTGCATCGACAACGATCCGGTTATATTTGCTAATCAGATCCTCAGCAATGCAGAAGAACTTTCGGAGCTAAAGAAGGAAATTGGAAATCTGCGTTCCATGCTGAATCTTCTTACCGCAATTGAAGAGTCTGAATAAATCAGGAGGAAAGTTATATGAATATCAGCATTGAGGAAAAGAAAGCAGAAGCTATCCGTCGCATGAAAATGCTTGGCATTTTCCCTGAAACCATCAAACAGTTCGAGGCTGGATATGTAAGTCGCAGCGAGCCGCCGTTCGGTGCGTACTACTGGGTTGAAGGTGAAGAGCTTGAAGCTCTGCGGAAATTCGAAGAGGAGCATGACTGCCTCGTTTATACGGTGGTTCGCTCCTACACCAGCATTGGGATGATGGACAGCTATCTGTTCGTTGGTGATGACGTTGAAGAATGGGAACTCGACCGGGATGACCTGGAGAACGGGTATGCGTTTACATATACCGTGAACTATGATGCCCCTGACTGTTCCGAGTATGGAACAATCGGAATCAAGCTTGCTGCTGCCGCAGGGCTTGTACGGACGGCATAACTGCTGTTTATCAATAAAAAAGGAGGGACAACTTATGAACGGAAAGCCACCGAGAAAACCGGAGTACCCTTATCCTCGCTTGCCTATTTGGTGGTGAAGTGACAGCCTCTGCCGGGAACGTCCCGGCTTTATCGGATATTAGCGCAGATGGTAGCGCACCTGCTTTGGGAGCGGGGGCCGCCGGTTCGAATCCGGCATATCCGATTTGGATTATAGTTCCGACATTATCAATAAAAAGGAGATGAGAACATGGCATCAAAGAAAGACTTCCTGATTGCGTATTGCTGGATGTACGATTCCACAATGACAGAAGCGTCCGCCATATACCGTGAGATGAGCAAAACCGACCCCGATTATATCAATTACATTGTAGAGGTATTTCGCCAGAACTGCAGATCTGCATTCTATTCCGACTGAATATGGGCCATTAGCTTAACGGTTAAAGCCGGCGGCTCATAACCGCTCCAGTGGGGGTTCGAGTCCCTCATGGCCCACCACATTTGAAACGAGGTGAAATATCCACATGGATGAATCGGAAATCATGGAGGCTGTCGAGTACATGGTATCCCATGGAACTCAGAGCACCAACTATGGCAACTGGAAGTTTGGGACAGATGAACTTGCGGAAGCTCTAGGTGTTGCCGAAAAGGACATCATCGAAAGCTATTATCAAATCTTTGAAATGCTTGCGTCTCGGGAAGAAGTGCTTGACGTTATCGAGGACACTGACGATGGCGTAGCACTGTATGACATTTCCTTCGGGACGAAGTATTGTCCAAATCTCTGGCCGTATTGATTGGAGGTGCGATTTATGATGTATGTTGTCTTATGTGATTATACCCTGGAGAAAGCTGATATCTACAATGCCGTTGAGGTTTTCAATGCGCTATCGTCCTATGAAGATGCGGTCGAAAAAGCTGATGAACTCTACGAAAACAAGCAGCCGGATGAGTCTATTGACTATTCCGAGGTCACTCATGTTGACACAGAAAGATATAATGAATGCACCGGAGCAGAGGTTGACCCGTATCCGGTGTATGTAGTTGGCGAGGCAATCGGAAACGGTAGAGACTACCACTGCTACTATATGGTAGTTGAAATCGAAAACGAATAATGAAGGAAGGTGGTGATCCTGATGTCCAGCTACTATACAGTTCTCGGGTATGACAAGGATGCTGACAGCTATACCCATTTCTCTGATTTTTCCGTATTTTCAAAAGCGAGAGCGTACTCCATGTATCTCGTCCACCAGCTCAAGCCTAAATGCTCTGATGGCGATGAGTTTGACTGGTTTGAGGTATGGGATTCCGACAAGAAACGGGTCGCTGTCGCCTCGGTCGATGGTTTTGTAAAGGAAGAGAATCCGTTCCGATAAGCACGGAATGGAAAATATAAGAAAGGTGTCCGATATGAAAAAGAGCGATAGCTTCAAGACCCCTGCAGGAGTACTGTACGTTGAGAAAACAGACTATGGTTTTCATATCCGTGTCAAGAACAATGTTGGCGAAGATCGGCTGATTGGTGAATTTGGGTTCGACGCAGAGCGAAACGAGATGTTTTGCTCCACCTGGCCGTCTAATCCCATCAATGAGGTTGATGATGTCAGCACATGGGTCTGGAGCTCTGAAGAGCTCAACGGGGAAGGTGATATCGAATGAGAATTGAACGTGTCGTATGTGACCGATGTGGCCGGGATATCCCGAAGGTTGTCAGAATGGATTTCCTTGGTCTTGAGACAGAAGAATACCGATTCGGAAAGCTAAACTACGGATTTCCATTTGACAAGGTTGACCTTGCACGATACGGTATCGAGATTTGCGAAAACTGTGCGCTGGAAATCAGCGCCGCAATGTACGAATGGAAACTTCAAATCGAAAGGAGCCAAGCATGAACGAACTCAGCGAAATGAAATTGAAGGACCTTCTTTTTCAAATTGAGAGCATCAAAGACAACAGCCAAGCGTTTCTCCCTGATGACTCGGGCAAGATTGATGACGACAATGCCATCTGGAAGGATGATGTGGATGCCTGCACCGCTCTTATCGAGATTGTCAAAGCACTCTGCGCCAAAGGATGCCACACAGTTGAGGATGTCTTAGAGTACATTTCGGAGGTCAGAGCATGAAAGAACACTCCATTGCAGATGCCTACACGGCACTTGATGTTATCACCTGCCAGATACAGGATACCGATACCCTCCGTACATCCTGCGCACAAGAGGTCAGGGAAGTACTCGATGACTACTTTGCCCTTGTCAAGCACCTCAAAAATACACCGCTCTGGGATGTCCTTACCTATGAGGATAGGCTTGAATCTCCAATTCGCATCCTTGCTGCAGACAATGAGCGCCTGAGAGAGGAAACCAATGAGTTGCTGGAAAAGCTCGGGAAGACGGAAAAATACAGAGAGCAGAGGAGATGCAAGTCAAGAGAACCTCGCTCATTCAATGTTGGTGATAAGGTATTTTCAAAAATCATCGACTCAGTCGGTGAGATTTCGAGTGTAAACCCCAACGAAAAGTCTGCCGTTGTCAAGTTTCGGGTTGGACATGGCCCTGGGAAAACGTTCACTTGCTCGTTTGCTGAATTGAGAAAGGTGTGAGCGCCATGAAATATTTCGTTTGCCTTTCAGCGCAGCGCTCCGGTTTCTTAACGGGTGGCAATTGCTTTACAACAATGGTGATTGAGTATCCAAATGAAAAAATCAAAGATGTTGAAGACATCAATAAACTTGAAAGGGCTGCGACGGAATTCTTTTTCGAGAAAAACAGCCGGGGTGAATACGAACACACGATTATGGTTTCATTCCAGAAACTGGACAAATAATAATGGAGAATGAATCGATGAATAAAGCGAGTAAGACCTGCGACCCCGGGAAATGTAGCTTTTGCCAGTATATTGGCGACGGCTGCTTTTTGTGCGAAAAGTACCTTGAAGTCGTTGTGGATGACTGGGAACCTACCGATGAATTTCGGATGTGCGCAAGAAAGGTTGTGAAGGTGAATGTCAGACGGTGAATGGTTTCTCATTCTGTGCATTGTTTGTGCAGAGGCGTTTTACTTCGGTGGTGTTTTTGGAACCTATAAACAGGGCAAGATGTACCGGGAGAAGCTTAATAACTGCCAGAACGCAATAAGAAAAGAGCTTTCCGGTGTCACGTCCAAATATATTCTGGAAAAGCAAGGGAACTACCACGGCTACTACGAGGGTGTTTACAGAGGATTTGCGTATTGCCTTAGTTTGATTGAGAGGATATGAAAACAATGTTCACATGCAATGGAAATAACAGCCTGATTATCAATACGCATCTTGGAACCGATGATGTGGTATTCTGTACTGGGACGTGTGAACAGTGTACTGTTCAGATCCATGAAACAGCTCATATTTGCAGGAACTGTAAGCATTACGCAGAGCATGAAGGGGTGTGCTGTTATTACAAGTCTGCGCGTGTTGCAGATTTTGTCGGTGAAGATTACAGCTGTAAAGAATGGAGCGCAAAATGAGCAAGATTGTTGACCTTGATGTTATCAAGTCGGTGTTGTACCTTGTACAGATTGCAGTTGGCAGCTCTGCAACGGTTCTCGTATGGCGATATATTTTCAAAGAGAAGGCTTCGCTTTGTGATCGCTGCGAACATCTGTACCACAAGTGGCCCAAGAACAGTATCTATTACAGGTACATCTGTGATGTTTCAGATGGACGGATGTTTGACAATCCTCCTGAGTATTGCAGATTTTTCAAGAAAAAAGATGGAGAGAAGAAATGACTGCTCCGGAGAAAAAGGATTATCATATTGATCCGACTGATGACGATTTCGGCGCATTGTGCAATTGTGCTGTAATGTACTGTTTTGGTCGGCGTTCCTACATGCCGAAAGTGATAGTTGACTATATCACGCCGTTGCTTCCGAAGCTGAATGACCGGACGCTTGAATGTTTCAAGAACGACTACAACGAGCGCCAACGAAGCGGCTTTGATTTTGGTAGCAGCATTGACTACGAAACGTTGGCAAAGTTTCATCTGGCCGTATGCAATGAAATCGAGCAGAGAAATCCCCATAAGGAGGCATTACCAAATGAGCGTCACCATGATTGACAGAAGAGTTATAACTAGCCTGCTTTTGGAGTACGAGGCCCAAATAACATACGAGGACTGTGATGAGTACAGGAGACAGGGAGCAATCTCTGCACTTGAAAGGCTTCTTGACATCATCGGGCCTGATAAAGGTTAAGATTTAGGAGGGTTCGTAATGAAAAAAGCGAATGGTAGATATATGCAAACAGAATGTGACCGTTGTGGTTTCACTGTTTATATAGACGACACAAATAGAGCTCTGCTTCATGGATGGGGCTGGCGGAAAGATACAGGCGACCTGTGCCCGGATTGCTATGCAGAGTACAAAAAGATGGTGCATGAATTCAATGCGGAAAAACATCGCGTCATTCGATAAAAGCTGAGTTCTAGGAGGATTGACGTATGATTGTTTATAGACCTCATCGTGGTTCTTTGGAAGATGCCATGAAAGAAGTAAAAACATTTGACAACTGGTATCAGATGACACATTATATTGCAAATAATTGGAATTTGGCGGTTGGCAAGAAAGTGATAGACCCTGATGATATTGTTATGGACGATAAGCCGGTCAATGATTACCGTGTTGGTTGGAAAGACGTTCACATGGTTTTGGCAACTCGTATTGGGAACGACGATTTTATGGAGAAATACGGGAACCCGCAGTGTATCGGGTATTGCACTTACGATGTCTCAAGTGTAAAAAAATACTTAACACAGAAAGAAGTAGGGGGCGAAAACTTTTATTGGGTCAAAATCCAGTACGATGATGACGAAAAATGCAGACACTTTCAAACTTCGTTCGTGTTGTTTGCGAATGACAAGGATGAAGCAAATGCTAAAATCGAGCGAGAAGTCCCCGGAAAATTCTCCATCGTTGGCATAGTTGAGCTTGATAAGAGCCTTGTATTCCATCCGCAAGACTTATTTGACATAAAAGCCAAATCTGTACTTTGGGAATAAAATAACCCCTGTGTAAATTTGAAACGCTGTGTATTAAAGAATGACTTAGTCGATAAAAGCTGAGATTTAGGAGGTTTTTCATTATGATGAAAGTTACCGGGAATCACACTGAAAAGGAAATCTGGGATGCAATTCATACACTTTCTGACATCCGGGCTGGGTACAATCTCTTCGATCCGAATGATGTAGAAAAGTATGAAGCGTGCTCTATGGGTATTCTGGCTCTGAGAGAGGTTGCCGGAGTTGATAAAAACTAAGATTTAGGAGGACTTATATGAAGTATGCAAAAGGTGAAATCCTTAGTGCATATCAGCGCTTAACGAAAAGTATCAAATATGGAGATGCATACTGGTCTGAAAAAGCAATGATAAGTGATGTTCTGAGTGATTACTTCAAGCGAATCGAGAGCAAGAAAGTCGTAATCGATCCCAAATATGAAAGCTACAGATGCCCAAAGTGTAATACAACGTTAATTGGTCAATATGATCACTATTGCAGACAATGTGGTCAGAAATTGGACTGGAGGATTAACGATAAAAGTTAAGATTTAGGAGGATTTCTATGACTTACGGAGAAATGGAAAATTATATTGCTCATGTTAGTGACAATGATTTGATTGCATTATGCAAGAGCGTTTACGAGTTCAAGAACGGAAATGGTGTGTTGGAACCAACTTCGACGCTCAAAATTCTCGCAGAAAACTTACAGTTTCCTGATGTGAGAGTCTTGGAATATGCTATCACAGAAGAAGCGCATGAACGATACGGGCAGATTGTTTTACTTCTTATGAAAGATGCACCGGCAGAATATTTGAAATAACGATAAAAGCTGAGATTTAAGGAGGACTTTTGTATGCTGATATTTGAAAAGAATCTGTTTTATGATTGCACCAAAAAGGAGCTCGAAAAGATTTTTGAGGCCATCAAAGAAGACCAAAGCAATGGAGTGCTCGTTTTTGGAATGAAGGCTATGAAAGTTCAGATTGAGCGAATCCGAGAACATTTCAGCGCTCCGGGAAAAGCATTTGATTATGTATCCGCTTACAATCTCGCCAAACAAGAATTGTATGATGAAATCGCGGAACGTTATTTTCAAATCTGATAAAAACTAAGTTTTATGGAGGAAAGCTATGGGACGCTGGAAAATTACCTGCGCAAACTTTATGGATGTCCGTAAACAGATTATTAGAGACGAGAAAACAATCGACAGCTGCAAGCAGATCCTTGAAGGGATATGTTCCTGTATCAATGATATTGTCTCTAAGGCTCCTGGGACGTGGAAGGATGTGATTGAATTCAAAGAACTTAGGTGTGCAATCCAACATGATGTTAAATCAATTCCGTATGCTGCGCCATACATTGCGTGGGAGGGGACTGTGAACGAATATTTGCATTTGTTTTATGGGCTTTGCGATAAATGCGGCGTATGGCTTGGAGTGTAATGAGGATGAGTAAAGATGATTCGGATTTTCAAACTTTCTGCGTACCTTGTTGACACCGATGCATTTGGGTGCTTTAGTACTGAAACGCTAAAGCACCAGTTTATCAGCTTGGCGATCAATAAGGGGTATCGATGCGTAAGACACCTGCATATCGAACAGGCGGATATTTCTGCCGATGATTTTTCCGACATTCATCCTGAGAACTGTGACTTGTCATACTGCGAGAAGCATTTCCAAAAGCAGAATAGCACCGTATCGTATGACCGTCCCATCCCTCAGCCCGGGGAGCGATGGAAGCATTTCAAGATCGGCAAAATTATCGAGATTCTGGCTGTGAGCCGCTGCACCGAAAGTCCTGATTCCTTCAGTGTCATCTACCGGGATCCGGATGGTGTTGTGTGGGACCGACCGCTCGATATGTTTATGAGCGAAGTTGACCACCAGAAGTACCCAGAAAGCAATGAAAAGTACCGTTTTTCAAAAGTGGAGGGATGACCATGCGAAATGAACTGTATCGATGCCGAGTTTGCGGAAAGGTTCTTACCGAGCGGCTTGATGATAAGCGGAAGCCAAGGAAATTTTCAAACTGGCTATTCGACAACTTCTTCGAGGATAAGAGTGACAGAATCACTTATAGCTATCCTGCTGAATGGAGCGACCGTCGGTATACTCTTTTACATCGGTGCAATGCCAAGACTATTGGAATGTGTGACTTCATCGGCATAAAAAAGGATTGAGGAGAAAAATTAATGGACAAGGAAAATTTGATTCCAGGAAAAGAAGATAAAGAAGATGGGTGGTTGCTTCGAAACGTTGCGACTGAGCTTGAGGAGCTGAAGAAATTGCCGACCATCGACCATGAAAATTTGCGTCCTGTGGCACACTGGGAGGAAATTCCCGGCTACTATGAGGTCTGTTCCGGGGAAAACGACTCATGGTGTGTACCAGTAACTCGTTGCTCGAACCCGGAATGTGGAGAGGTGAACCCGTGTGGCCTCAAAACTCCATTTTGCCCGATGTGTGGATTCAGAATGGAGGATGTGCCGTATGACGGAAATTGAAAAATTCGAGACATTGCTGAATGGCATGGATATCCCATACGAGAAATGGTCTCTGTATGACGGTTTTCAAATCACCGTGCTTAACAGCAGACGAAAATACATGTTCGATGTAATCTGTCACAAGTATTCGTATGGTGGTCCTAAAGGGTTGCTCGAGGCCAAGGGCTGGTGGCTTCTTGGAAACAATGGCGTTAGTGGCTTCTTAACTGCTGATAACGTTATCCAGATGTATAAAGAAAAGATTCATGCAAAGAAGTAAAACTGGAACATTTCCAAAAATTTGCATAAAAAGTCATATAATCGCATAATTACGCATTGTATGTCATAATGAACCTGTGATATCCTGTATCCTGTCAAGAGAAGACAAGAGAACGAATTCATCTTGGCGGCGCACCGGTGCAGCAGGCTCCGGTTCGGCTTATGCTCCCAACTCAAAAGTTGCGAGCATATCTGCGGCCATAGTTCAATTGGTAGAGCATCGGATTTCCAATCCGAGTGTTGCGGGTTCAAGCCCCGTTGGCCGCTCCACCTGCTTGATGCAGGCCATTTATGAACTGCCTTTCCTCCCATGCTGGGCTCTCCGTCAAAGCGGAGCGGGAGTACGATAAGCTTGGCATTTAATATGGGAATCGTGTGATCTGGACTATACCGTTCTAGTCGGCATCCCGGTTCGACCCCGGGGATTCCCACGAGAGGAGTGAGTGCATTGCTGGAGCTTCAATATGTGAAAGGTTCCGACCTTGTATACGCCCGTCTCATCTGTCCGAGAGTGCGATCGATCTCGGCAAAAGGCAAAGGCATTCATTCCAATCGTATCAACCGTTCTGCACAGGCAGAGACTGGGGGCGGCGGTTGTAGATGCGTTAGGGGCCGGCCAGTAACCCGGTTTTCATGTCGTATAGAAGATGCGTACAAATTGATGTAAGCGGATGCAGAAGATTATCATTACCCCTGCTGCTGATACACTGGTAATCTTCTGCTTATATAAGGGTGTGTAGCTCAGAAAAGGTAGAGCAAGCGAGCGGTCAAATGCCGAAGCCAAGTCGCCGGTTCGATTCCGGCCACACCAAGCCCGAAAGTATCAATAGACCACGGATGGTGCGCAACATACGGGGTGTGGAGACACATAGTAGGCGTTCAGCGGAGTCGTTTATCAAACGGCCCCGCTTTTATTATGCAGTCTTACTCAAGCGGTCGAAGAGGGCTGTCCTGAAAACCACTAGGCGTTGACAACAGCGCACATGGGTTCAAATCCCATAGGCTGCGCCATTAAAAAGAAAGAGGATGCTGACATGAAAATCGTTGAGCCGAAGTACGAGATCCTGACCGATATTTCAAAAGACGGAATCAAGGAACTGCAGCGGATTGAGCGTGTTGCCCGGGTGTGCTACAAGAGCGAAGACAAAATCACTCCTGATGGTGAGTCTGCCAAAAAGCTGGTTTCCTTCCTTGTGAAGCAAGGGCACGAAGCCATGTTGGAGCACTCGCAGCTGTCTGTACTGTTCACCTGCGACCGTGGCGTTGCAAACGAACTGGTTCGTCACCGCATCGCCAGTTTTGCTCAAGAATCCACTCGCTATTGCAATTATGCCAAGGATAAGTTTGGCGGTGAGATTCAGGTCATCATGCCTGCGTTTATCAAAAATGCGGATGAGTCTGTCCGTACCTACTGGATTGAATCCATGTATGCCGTTGAGAAGCTGTATATGAAGCTTCTTGAACGTGGGTTCCGCCCTGAGCAGGCCAGATGTGTGCTGCCGATGTGCCTGAAGACCGAGATTGTGGTGACGGCAAACCTTAGAGAGTGGCGGAACGTTTTCAAACTGCGCACCCCAGTTGCCGCACATCCTCAGATGCGGGAGCTCATGTGCCCGCTGCTGAAGGAGCTCCAGAAAAAGATCCCGGTCATCTTTGATGACATCTACACCTACTGGCCGGAGGACGACCAGACAGAAAAGTAAGCCATCGCCGTGGTAGCCACGGCATATCGAGGGCTCGCCAAGTTGGTAAGGCAGCGGAATTTGACTCCGCCAGTGCTTTCAAGCTGTCGCAGGTTCGAGTCATGCACCCTCGGCCATATCGAATGATTATCAAACAAAGAAATAATTGGAGGCAGGATCATGGGCAAACATATTGAAATCGTTCAACGAAAAGTCGGGGATTTGAGACTCGATTTCGGAAACCCCAGAAAGATCAAGAAGCAGAAAAGGGACGACCTTGAAGAATCTCTTGAAAAATATGGCGACTTTGACATCATCGTCATCAATGAAGAGAATCAGGTCATTGGCGGCAATCAGCGAGTCACTATTCTCAAAAAGAAGAACCCTGACATTGTAGTTGATTGTAAAATGCTTGTCGGCTATACGACAGCAGAGCTGAAATACGTCAATATCAAGCTCAACAGTCATGCTGGCGAATGGGACTTGGACGAACTCGGAGACTGGACTGCCGACCTCATGGACAGCTTCAAGCTTGACCTTGAGAAACCTGCCAAGCCTATCGAAGAACGCAACATCAAAGAAATGGAGCCCATCCATTATGAGAAATACGATTACGTTCTGATTGCTTGTAAGAATGAGCTTGACTACAACGACCTGCTCCGGAAGCTCGATCTTGAAGGAAAGATTATAAAAGTCCCAGGAAGCAAACGGAAGATTGCAGCCCGTGCTGTTTGGTATGACCGAATTGCTGGTCAAATCTCGTACAAGGAAGATGAGGAGGTTGGAGAAAATGAGTAAAGTTTTTCTTGCATCGCCTCATCTTTTTGGAAATGAGCGGAAGTACGTTCAAGAAGCTCTTGATTCCAACTGGATCGCTCCGCTCGGACCGTTTGTCAATAAGGCCGAGGAGATCGTTGAAGGGATTATCAATAAGCCCTGCGCTGCAGTATCCAGCGGTACAGCCGCACTGCACCTTGCCGTTATCGAGGCTGGGATTAAATCTGGTGACGTTGTTGTAGCGTCCGATATGACGTTCACTGCGTCCGTGAACCCTGCTATTTATCAAGGGGCAAAAGTTGTATTTGTCGATTCCGAACCCGAGACCTTCAACATTGACCCTGCCGCTCTTGAAAAGGCAATCATGGAGTTCCATCCAAAAGCCGCCATCATTTCTCACATCTATGGAATCCCCTCTGATTATAGGAGCATCGAAATCTGCAAAAAACACGGTGTCACGGTGATTGAAGATGCTGCAGAAGTCATGGGTTCCACAGTCCGTGGAATGTACGCCGGCGCAAACGGTGACTTCGGTGCATTTTCATTTAACGGGAATAAAATCGTCACCGGCTCTATGGGCGGAATGGTCATCTGCTCAAGCTCTGATGAAAAAAAGCACATCGTCAACCTCTCTACACAGGCGAAAAGCGGAGATCCGTCCGTATACATCCACAACGAAATTGGGTATAACTACCGGATGAGCAATATCACTGCGGCCATTCTATGCGGTCAGCTTGAGATTCTCCGTGAAAAAATAGCAATCAAGAAAAAAATCAACGATTGCTATATCGATGCGCTCGATGATTATGAGGGATGCTACATCCTGAAGGTCCCGGCGGACAGAACATCCAACTACTGGCTTTCTGTCCTTGTTACGGATGACGATACTGGAGCGCTGGTCAAAGATATTATCAAATCCCTTGACAATAACGATATTCAAGCCAGGCGGAGCATCGAAATCTGCAAAAAACACGGTGTCACGGTGATTGAAGATGCTGCAGAAGTCATGGGTTCCACAGTCCGTGGAATGTACGCCGGCGCAAACGGTGACTTCGGTGCATTTTCATTTAACGGGAATAAAATCGTCACCGGCTCTATGGGCGGAATGGTCATCTGCTCAAGCTCTGATGAAAAAAAGCACATCGTCAACCTCTCTACACAGGCGAAAAGCGGAGATCCGTCCGTATACATCCACAACGAAATTGGGTATAACTACCGGATGAGCAATATCACTGCGGCCATTCTATGCGGTCAGCTTGAGATTCTCCGTGAAAAAATAGCAATCAAGAAAAAAATCAACGATTGCTATATCGATGCGCTCGATGATTATGAGGGATGCTACATCCTGAAGGTCCCGGCGGACAGAACATCCAACTACTGGCTTTCTGTCCTTGTTACGGATGACGATACTGGAGCGCTGGTCAAAGATATTATCAAATCCCTTGACAATAACGATATTCAAGCCAGGCGAGTTTGGACACCTCTCCACGATCAGCCGGTTTTCGAAGGATGCGATTTCGTTTCAATGCGCAGCGGAATGTCTGTTTCCGAGGAGTTCTTCAATCGTTCTCTCTGCCTTCCTAGCGATGAAAACATGAGCGAGGAAGACCAGATGCGAGTGATTTCCATTATCAAGGACACTATCGCAAAGAAAAAGGAAGGTAGAGTTTGATGTTTGAAGGAAAGAAAATTCTCGTCACCGGAGGAACTGGAACCTTTGGTAATGCTTTCGTTACCAGAGCACTGAAAACCGATGCTGAAGAAATCCGAGTATTTTCTCGTGATGAGCTGAAGCAGGACAACATGCGCCGGAAGTATCAGACTGACAGAATTCGGTATATCATCGGAGATGTCAGAGATCCTGGCACACTTGAGCAGGCTGTAAGTGGCGTTGACTATGTTTTTCACGCCGCAGCACTGAAGCAGGTCCCGTCGTGCGAGTTCTACCCGTTGGAGGCAGCTAAGACCAATGTGATAGGAACCGGGAATGTTCTCGATGCCGCAATCCGGGCGAAGGTGCGAAAAGTTGTTGTCCTTAGCACTGATAAGGCTGCATATCCAATCAACGCCATGGGTATCAGCAAGGCGCTCATGGAAAAGGTTGCTGTGAGCAAGGGTATGTACCAGGATGAGACTATCATCTGCAGAACCCGCTATGGAAACGTTATGAGGTCAAGAGGCTCTGTCATCCCTCTTTTTTCAAAACAGATTCAGGATGAAAAAAATCTGACTGTTACAGATCCTCTGATGACACGTTTTATGATGACCATTGAAGATGCGGTCGAGCTTGTGCTCAAGGCATTTGAGGATGGCCGTCAAGGTGAGCTCTGGATCAAGAAGGCTCCTGCGGCCACAATCGGAACGCTTGCTCGTGCAATGATCGAACTCCACAATGCCGATGCCGACATCGACATTATTGGAAATCGACACGGTGAAAAAATGCATGAGACGTTGGCAACTGCCGAAGAGATGGCCGTTGCAGTCGATAACGGGGATTACTTTATCATTCCTCCCGACAAGAGAGGTCTGAACTATGATGCGTACACACATCTTCCTGACCTGAAAGTCAAGTCTGTGAATCCGTATTCAAGCGACATCGCTCGCAGACTCGACATTAAGGAAATGAAGGAGCTTCTGATGAAAGCGGGGGAGATTCCAGCATGAGGCATCTCTTTGTCGTTGCTCATCCAGACGATGAAGTTCTTGGCGCTGGCGGATTTATCTATGATGCTGTGAAGAACGGGGACTGCGTCGCCGTTGCCGTCCTGAACACATGCGATGAGACACGATACCATCGCAACCCTGAAGAGATCAAGGCGGATCTAAGCCAATCTCATAAGCTGCTCGGCATCACGACATGCTACTCCTTTAACTATAAGGATAGCAACTTTCATAATGCTGACCATCGCTGGATGGTTCGAGACATCGAATACTGCATCCGGGATTTTCAACCAGACAATGTTTTCACGCAGCACCCCGGAGATATCAACTCTGACCACTACTGGACGGCCATATCTTGCATGGAAGCCTTCCGGCTGTGGCAGAGGGGGAGAGAGGAGATTCACCCGGTCTCCGGCTTGTATCTTATGGAGGTTCAGTCATCTACTGACTGGGGAGTAAATCCATCACTCAGCAGATTTAACCCCAACCACTACGTCGAGATATCGGAAGAAGCTATCAGGAAAAAGATCGCTGCACTACTTTTGTATGAAAATGTGGTCCGCCCTGTCCCTCATCCTAGATCAGAAGAGGCGCTCAAAGCATTGCCTGTTCTGAGGGGTGCACAAGCCGGTTATCCCTATGCAGAAGCGTTCGAGTGCGTGTTTCGGAGGGGATTATGAACACTGTCAACATCCTGCTTACCGCATGTGGCGGGCATTATATGAGAGATGTCATCCAGTGCTACCGGGATATCGGTGGGATTATCACTACGGTCATCGGTGTTGCATCCGAACCTGACCCTACCATTTCTCCGCTTGTTGATGGCTATTACAAGGTTTCACCTTGCAGCAAGAGAGAAAAATATCTCATGGAGCTTGCTGATATCTGCCGGGAAGAAAAAATCGACATCCTTGTCCCGACAATGGATGAGGAGCTTATCCTTCTGAGAGACAACGTCGATATTTTCAATCAGACTGGAACCCGAATCTCTGTTTCCGAAGGTCCACATCTTGCCGAGGCAGTAAACAAAGAGGCGTTCCTTTGTCGTGTCAGCGCAGCCGGAATCCCTCATCCTCGATACGAGATGTTCGATAGTGTGGCCGGGCTCAATGATTGTGTCAGAAAGCTTGGATACCCCAGAAACCCCGTTTGCATCAAGGCTGTTGACAAGGCAGGAAGCAGGGGATTCCGGATCATCGACCCAAACAAGAGCCTTTTCAAGATGATGCTGGAGGACAAACCTACATCGAGGTACATTTCGCTTGACGCTTTCTCCAGCATGTATGCTCCGTATGCTGGTAGCCGGAACCGGATGATGGTTCAAGAATATCTTCCCGGGGATGAATACTCTGTGGATCTCGTCGCCGACCACGGAAACGTTCTCTATATCGGAGGGCGAAGGAATCTGGTTGTCGATAACAGTATCCCTCTTGTCAGCGTTACAGAAAAAAACGCTGAAGCCTATGAAATCAGTAAGGCTATTGTGAAGGAGTTTTGCCTAGATGGCAACGCAAATATCGATTTCATCTTTAACGGGGATGGATTTCCAATCCCTACCGAAATCAATCCACGCATCTCCGCATCCATTGGCCTATACAATAAGGCCGGCATGAACCTTGCTGGCCTCCAGATTATGCGGATGCTCGGAAAATACCTCCCTGACTGCAAAATGACCGAAGGGGTGGAGGTCAGGAGGACGTACACCCCAACATTCAAATATCCGAATCAGGAGTCTTGACATGAGTGACGAAATCACCTTCGGAATCTATATCCCGAGCTATAAGAGAGCCAGGACGTGCACGGCCCACCTGCTGCTAGAGTATGGTACATACGTTGTTCGCCAGAGCGAGTATGATGAGTATGTTGATGCCCTGAAGGATTGTTCTGACCACATCAAGGTTCTCGGAGTAGAGGATGAAAAAATCTGTGGGCTTACCGAAGTGAACCAATGGCTCATCGATAACGCACCAGAACAGGTGATTGCCATTCTTGATGATGACATCAAGCATTTCTTCTACCGAACATTGGACACCGAGGAGCTCACTGACCCTGAAATTATCACTTCAGAACTTGAGCGTGTCGGCCAACTCATGGCGGATCTTGACATTGGATTTGGCGCAGTCGATGCCACCACACGTCCGTGGAACTATGACGCTGAATTTGGTTGGAAGGGAACGGCTGGTTCTACCCGATGGGTGAACCGAAAAGCATTCAAGGCGAAGTGCCTCAAGGAACTCGAGTACAACTACGACCTTGACGTTGTTCTGCAGGAGCTTCTTTACAATCGTGTTATTCTCAAACCAAAGTATTTCTGCTCCAAGGGTGAGACAGACACAAATGCAGGTGGAGCATCCGAAAAGCGGCGTGATGACCAGGTGGCTTGCATCAAGCTTATGATGGCAAAATGGGGGAAGTACTTCACCTACGATTTTCGCAAGAATGTCCCACATATTAACGTACCAAGGTAATTTTGTTAAATTTTTATAGGCTATTGACTTAGGCGCATGGCAAGTTAAGATAGAGATAATCCCTAAATAAAATAGAAAGGACCAGAAAAAATGGATTATCAAATGCTTACGAAAAATGGGCATTCCTTCTGGGATATGTCCTCCATGCTCCAGAAGGCTATTCGGAGAGGCGATTACGCCAGGGCCGGGTATGCAGCCAATGAGCTGTTTGACAGATACAATGGATATCTGTGGAGACGGTTGCTTGTCATCAGTGCGGAGGATTGCTACGGAGCAGTCACACAAGAAATCATCGCTCTGAAGCAAGCAGATGAAGCCCAGAAGGAGAGAGAAAAAATCTTTGTGAGCAAGGCTATCGTGCTTCTCTGCAGATGCCTGAAGAACAAGGATGCGGATTATTTCTCCTGCAACTATATGCAGTCCGATGTCAAGATGTCCGATCCGGAGATTGAACATGCAAACATCGAAGATTGCGATGACCTCCCCGGCGGCTATATTCCCAAATGGGTGTACTCATGGCACACGTTGAAGGGAAAGAAAATGGGTCGGGATTGTGTTGATTCCATCATTGACGATCAGCTCGCACTGGAACCGCATCAGCAAAGCCTGTTCGATATGGAGGACTGGGGATATCACATCAAGCACACTCTGCCACGGCACAATCCCAAACACCGCCCGGTCGGAAAGGGAATCGACTGGTCGAAGATCAGTAAGGATTTCGATGATGACGGCATCTATCGTGGGAAGTACTACGACGATGATGAGCGGTGATTTTCAATATGGAGAGAAAGAGTGATGTAGTCCGGGAGGCGGTAGCCGTTGGAGACTACAGGAAAGCCCTCGGGATCGCAAGGAACTTTCGCCTTGGAATCCCCAAGGAGGATGCAGATTCGATGAAGCGGGCATACGAGTGCATGGTATGGCCTGAGTTTTATAAGTCTATCGGTAAAGATATCTCGGTGGAGACCCAGAAGGGGATAGATGCTCTGATACGCTTATATGGTACATAATCACTCCGAGTGATAAATAAAGGGCACAGCATGAATTTTGCTGCGCTCTTTTATTTTGACGTAGCCACGCAATAAATTTGACTTTAGCATGGTATAAGTTATAATAAAGTTATAACAAAAACACACCATGGAGGTCAATTATGGAAAACTTCAATTCTCACAACACTACACCCACCACCACCTTTTCACACTTCGGAAAAAATAAGCTTCTTTTTGCAAACAATTCTTGGTACGGAGACCCCAAAAGCAAGACTGACTGGACATTCATCTCCAACATTCATGTGAAAATCGTGGATGCCGGTGGGAATGTGGAATGGGTTCCTCTTTATTCAATTGTTCATAGAAAAAACTGGAATGGTGGAATTGGATGGAAACTTCTTACTGCTGAAAAAAATCTCAAGGCTATCCGGAAGGTGGATTCTTTAGGAGCTTCTGGACTGTGGTATGAAACATTCCTTCAAGCTCTTGGTGCTGCAAAACTTAACTACCTAAATATTTCCCTGGAAGAAGGAGAGTATAAGGTTGTCAACAAGTCGTTCATTACTTTCTCAAAAAAATCAGTGTGGAAGCACAGGTATGACCAGTATGCTGTTGATTCCTTTTTTGAGGAAATGCCTGAGTATCAAAAATATCCTCAACTTAAACAATTCAAAACAGTATACGGATATGATATCGACAATGGTTGTCCAATTGTACTCTAAAATCTCTGTATAAAGCTCAGAACACATGATACATGCTTAAATAGTCAATTTTATCAATACAAAATAGAAAGCCTTAAATACAGCCTCTACGTCCAATGCGTAGGGGCTGTTTTCATTGGAAAGGTAGGCGAAAAAAGTGGACGAGAATAAAGATAAGAGCAACACGCCAGATTCGGCGCTGCAAACCGCAGGGAAACCGCGCAGGAAGCTCTCTCAAAAACTGAAGGAAAACCAGTACACGAAGGGGTCTGAAAAGGCGAGGGAGAATGGCCGAAAGGGCGGAATCAAGTCTGGCGAGTCCAAGAGAAATAAGAAGGATGCCAGAGAATCCATTCGCTATATGCTGGAGCTGGCGGCGAAGAAAAACTGGGAGTCCAATCTGAAAGAGATGGGCGTTGAAACCTGCGAGCTTACGAACATGAACGCACTTAGTGGTCGGTTATTTTCAATGGCTATGGCTGGAGACATCGAAGCCTATAAAACGCTCATGCGGATGGGCGGGTATGACCCCGAAGAGAAGCGCAGAGAACGTGAGAGTCTTGCTGCTGACCGCCGCCGGGAAATTGAGCTGAACGCAAAGGTTGAAGCTCTTGGAAACGGACCGGATGGATCTAGTACAGCTATCAACATGGGTGATGAGGATGGGAACAATGATGTTGTTATCTATATGCCTCAAATCGAGAAGATAGAGGAAGACGAAGTCGAGCGTTCAGATTCTCAATCATAAGAAAAAGGTTCAGAGGGGGTGGTCAAAACGCCAAAGATTATAAAGCCACAGCAGGGGCCGCAGACACAGTTCATGGCAACCCCTGCCAGCATTTGTATCTATGGCGGCTAGGAGCTGCCGGAGGCGGAAAGACCTTTGGCCTTCTTTTGGCTGCACTTCGCTACAAGAACGTCCCCGGGTTTGGTTGCACAATCTTCCGAAGGAATTTCAATCAGATCTTTGCCCAAGGTGGTTTGTGGGATGAATCGACACACATCTATCAGGGTATCCGTGGAGCAAGCCCAAAGTTTGCCCGTGGACAATGGCAGTTCTGCGATAACGACGGACGACTTGTATCAAAGGTCACTTTTGCTCATATCGAAAAGGACGATGATGTTCACAAATGGCAGGGCTCTCAGATCTGCTACCTCGGATTTGACGAACTTACTCACTTTTCGGAGAAAACGTTCTTCTACATGCTGTCCCGTAACCGTTCATCTTGTGGTGTTGAGCCGTTCGTTCGTGCGACTTGCAACCCGGATGCGAATTCGTGGGTGGCAAAGTTTATTGACTGGTGGATAGACCCAGACACTGGATATCCAATCCCAGAACGGAGCGGAAAGATTCGGTGGTTCATCCGCCGGGATGAAACCCTGTATTGGGGAGATACCCGGCAGGATCTCTGGAAACGATTCAACCTCACCACTGATGAAGAGAAAAGTGAACCTCGCTCTGTCACATTCATCATGTCGAAGCTGAGTGACAACAAGGAGCTGCTGCGTGTCAACCCTGGATATCTAGCAAACCTGAAAGCTCTGTCTCAAGTTGAACGAGAACGGCTACTCAACGGCAACTGGAAAATCAAAGCCGCTGCTGGACTTTACTTCAAACGGTCTCAACTTGGAGACATTCTCAATAGCGTGCCTGCAGATGTCATCCAATGGGTTCGCTGTTGGGACCTGGCTGCAACGGAAAAGACAGATGACGGAGATCCCGCCTATACAGCTGGTGTACTTATCGGAAAGCGAGCATCTGGAAGATATGTCATTGCCGATGTTGTCAACAAGCAAATGTCTGCCTCTGATGTTCGCCAGACCATCAAGCATACAGCGCAGATGGACTTTGCCAAATACAAGCGTGTAAGAGTCCGATTACCAAAAGACCCGGGCCAAGCTGGCAAGGAGCAGGCAGAATCCTACATCAAATTCCTTGCTGGCTTTGATGTAGTGACCGTTGCTGAAACCGGAAGCAAGGAAGCCAGAGCAGAGCCAATGGCTGCACAATGGCAGGTCGGAAATTTCGACATTGTATATGGAAGCTGGAACGAGGAGTACCTGCTCCAAGTATTGGGGAGATACCCGGCAGGATCTCTGGAAACGATTCAACCTCACCACTGATGAAGAGAAAAGTGAACCTCGCTCTGTCACATTCATCATGTCGAAGCTGAGTGACAACAAGGAGCTGCTGCGTGTCAACCCTGGATATCTAGCAAACCTGAAAGCTCTGTCTCAAGTTGAACGAGAACGGCTACTCAACGGCAACTGGAAAATCAAAGCCGCTGCTGGACTTTACTTCAAACGGTCTCAACTTGGAGACATTCTCAATAGCGTGCCTGCAGATGTCATCCAATGGGTTCGCTGTTGGGACCTGGCTGCAACGGAAAAGACAGATGACGGAGATCCCGCCTATACAGCTGGTGTACTTATCGGAAAGCGAGCATCTGGAAGATATGTCATTGCCGATGTTGTCAACAAGCAAATGTCTGCCTCTGATGTTCGCCAGACCATCAAGCATACAGCGCAGATGGACTTTGCCAAATACAAGCGTGTAAGAGTCCGATTACCAAAAGACCCGGGCCAAGCTGGCAAGGAGCAGGCAGAATCCTACATCAAATTCCTTGCTGGCTTTGATGTAGTGACCGTTGCTGAAACCGGAAGCAAGGAAGCCAGAGCAGAGCCAATGGCTGCACAATGGCAGGTCGGAAATTTCGACATTGTATATGGAAGCTGGAACGAGGAGTACCTGCTCCAATTGGAAAATTTCCCTGATGGAAAATTCAAGGACATGGTCGATGCCTCTGCCAATGGTTTTGCGGAGATCGAGTCGAACAATGTGTTCAACCTGAGCAACATGATTTGATTATCATACCGGAAGGAGATAGAAGCGTGGATAAAATGACCCAAGAGGATCGCATTAAGCGTTATGCGCATCTGATTCAGCGTCAGACCGGCAAGGCTGTGCGTCCATACCGTGCTGATGGATACGTCAACATGGTGAACCGGTATGGTACATCCAAGGATTCATCCGAGCAGTACAACTTTGTTCCTGAAGGCCCCGTTCCGGACGATGTTCTGGAATCCCACTATGAAGGAAACGGCCTGTTTGCAAAAATCATTGACATGCCGGCTGAAGAGGCCGTGAAACATGGCTTTGTTCTCGAGGATGTCGAGGATGGTAAACTGGCTGACTTCTATAATGAGGCTCTTGATGAGCTGAACTGGGAAGAGAATGCCATGACCGCAGTAAAGTGGGCCCGCCTGTTTGGTGGCTCCATTGCGGTCATGCTCGTCAATGACGGACGTGGCCTTGAGGAGCCTCTTGACTGGAAGAGTATTCGATCCATCGATGATATCCGGGTTTATGATCGGTCCCTCGTAACGCCTGACTACTCGAGCATCTTCAACTATGACCCGACGGACCCATTCCGTGTTCGTGGAAGTCGGCTTGGAATGCCTGAGTTCTATGATGTTTACAGCCGATACGGCTCTTTCCGTGTTCACGACAGCCGCTGTCTGGTATTCCAGAACGGCATTCTGCCCGAGAATACCACGAATACACTTTACCAGTTCTGGGGTGTTCCTGAATACATCCGGCTGAATAAGGCTATTCGTGATGCAGACGTTGCACATCGGAGCGCACCTAAGCTTCTGGAACGGTCTGTCCAGCCCATCTACAAGATGAGAGGGCTTGCTTCGGAACTTGCTACTGAGCAGGGTGAAGACCGGATTCTCAAACGTCTGCAGGTTATCGATACTGCCCGGGGCATCCTCAAGAGCCTTGTCATTGATGCCGATGGTGAGGACTACGATTTCAAGACTTTCCAGTATAACGGCATCACGGATGTCATCAGTGCATCCTGCAACATGCTGTCAGCGCTTTCCAATATCCCGCAAGTCATCCTGTTTGGTCAAACCATCAGCGGCATGAGCAGCACGGACGATACCAGCATGGAGAACTACTACAACTATGTAGAGCGCATCCAGAAACGAATGCTGAAGAGCAATCTTCGGTATCTGCTGTCGGTTGTTTTCCAGGCTGGCCTTGCTACTGGAGAGGTTGACGAAATTCCTAATCTGAAGGTCAAGTTTAATCCTCTGTGGTCTGTCAGCGATTCCGAACAGGCAACTCTTGACCAACAAAAAGCTCAGACAGAGCAGGTCAAGGCTCAGACTGCCCAGATTTACGTTGGAATGGAAGCGATTGATCCGAGTGAGGTTCGTTCCAAGCTTGCTGACAGCGACGAATTCGATGTCGAGAACATGCTCGATGAGTATACCGACGAAGAGCTCGAAGCAGGAATGCCCGAGAACAACGAGCAGGGACAGGCTCCGAATGGACAACCTGCTGGCCCAGATTCTCAAAATGCCGCTGCAATCCCGGTACAGGAAAGCGTATCCGCAGTTGGCACCAATGCGATGCCTCCCGCTTCTATGGGGCAGAAAGTCAGTGTTGAACCACATGAAAACGACCCTGGCACCGAGGGAGATGAGCCCGCATCTGCTCCTGCCGCAACCAAACAACCTGCTGATATGAGCCCGCAAGAGAAGGCAAAAGCCGAAAAGGCTCGTCAAAACAAAGGACAAGGCCGGGAGGATGCTCTTCATACCGACAGCAATAATTCTCACTCCGAATCATCGAATGGCTCCGTGGGCGTTATTGTGGTCAATGGCGGAAAGATTCTGAACGGCACACGCCATAACGATTTTGGCTATGGTCTCGTGTGCGGCCCCGGCGGGCACATTGAGGATGGTGAAACGCCTGAACAGGCAGCATTCCGAGAGACGGAGGAGGAATTCGGCATTACGCCAAAGAGCCTCATGTGGCTTGGTCAGGGTCCTGAAGAGAAAGACACCGGCCTGAAACCATACCTGTTCCTCTGCACTGAATACTACGGCACCCCGAACTGCGAAGATTTGGAGATGACCGGAGCAAAGTTCAGCACTATGGAAGAACTCGACGAAAAGGCCGAATCCCTGTTCGGACCATTCGCCGATGGTTTGAAGATTCTGATGGACTGTCTGGAAACCTGCATCTTCTACACGGACCCTGCCGAGGGTGTCACAGATGAAAAGCTCAATTATCACCTCGAAAAGGCAATGAATTCCGATGGTGGTTCTGGGTCTGGCAATTTTGGACACGAAGGAAGGCCGGGCAAAGTCGGTGGTTCCACTCCATCAGATGATTCATCTGCAAAATCTTCAAATTCCACCCCGGCTATTAGCATTTCCGACAAGCTGAAGAAAATGCAAAATGGCGAACGTGTTACAGTGAAAAATCTGGCACACGATTGCGATATTGTTCTGCAAAAAATCGGTGATGGAAGATGGATGAACGAGGATGATGGAGAGCTTTTGTTTGATGAAGATTTGCTTAATTCGAGCAAGTATTCTATCGGAAAGACTGGCCATGAACTCCACGATGAAGCTGTAAATCTCACTCCAAAGTTCAAGACAAAATCGGAATATCTCAAAGCCAAGGAGAAGTCTCAAGAATCGTCAAAAGATGTTCTTTCGCAAATCGACCATGACTATAAAGAAGAACGCCAAAAAATTGATGATAAATATGGAAACAGATTTGAGCTAAAATCTAAAATCCTCGAAGATTCTTCCCTTTCAGATGAAGAGAAAGAACAAAAGCTTTCCGAACTGGATTGTAAGTTCGAGATGAGGAACCGGGAGCTCAGAAGATTGGCTGATGATTTTTACGAAATAAAAGAACCATATCTCGTTAAATCAAGAGAGGTTTTTGAACCTGAATATGAGTACAAAAAAATCAATACCGCCCACAGCATTGATGATGATTGCAATGCTGATATAATCAATCCAAGTCATTTGGAATCGAATTGTCAGCGCTGTGCAATTGCATTTGAACTTCGACAGCGTGGATATGACGTTCAGGCATCTGATGGAGAGCGTGATGAACTTGGACTTCAAGAAAGAATCAGGGCGTGCTTCTCTCACCCGGATACAGCTGCATTTGAAGGTGGCTCATCACACAATCCCACTGATGAAGTTGTAGCACAGATGAAAGAGTGGGGAGAGTACTCCAGGGCCTTGTTGTCTGTTGACTATACGGATGTGGCATACGGACATGTTATGAATCTCTACACAATTGATAACACGGTGTATTGTGTTGATTCACAGTCTGGAGAAAAATATACGATCGGTGGTTTCGGCGGAGAAGAAATCAGCGATGTCGATGTTGCACGCCTGATCCGAACAGATAACGCACGGCTTACATCTGACGTTGAGATGTACGTAAAAGAAAGGACTGAATGAGTATGACACAGAATGATATTTTTTCTGCTCTGTCAGAGGCCCTTTCGCCTTGCGTTATCACTCGCATTGTAGAACTTCCTGACTGCTACGTTCTCTCCGTCTGCAATTATGATGGCGAGATTCTCATGCAGCCACCATACTCCGTCACTAAGGATGGCTCCAAGGTGTCGTTCTACAATGTGCGCAGTAAGGAAAGCATCAGCAAGCTGAAAGACGGCAAAGTCATCTATGATGACCCGACTTTCAGAAAGATTTCATCCTCATCCCGCAAGGACGGTGGGCCTGGCAGTGGAAACTTTGGACATGCTGGCGTACCAGGAAAGGTTGGGGGAAGTGCACCGTCTTCGTTGAATGCAGCTGTTTCCAAAAAAGTGAAAAGTAGCATAAAGCAGATGACCGATGATGATTCCGAAGGGTTCCTAGAAGACTGGCTCGACATTCATGGCTCTGAAAGAAGAGCGATTGTAAAAAGTGGAAACATCCAGTCAGAGATAGACAAGAGGCTCGCTGCTATAGACTCAAAAAGGCAAGAGTTTTCATCTTCTGTTTGTGATACTTCCGCTCAAAGAAAAAAAATTGATGAAATTGCTCCTACGCTTGTTGATGAGAAAATAGAAAATAATTACTCCATCTCTGAAACAGGGGAAATCCTTGAGCATGTAGCTGGGAGCGAAGAAGGCGCTGACATCACAAATTTCGATGTACCTTATGCAACCATTCACAATCATCCAGGCATCGATGTTACTTTTTCCACGACGGACATTGAGACGTTCGCCAAGAATGATAAAATGACCTCCATGACGGTCCAAGCAAAAGGCACTGTATATTCCATTGAAAAAACTGACCAAAAGGCCGAGAAGAACATAGCGGATATGTACGGCGATTACTATGGCATTTACTCATCCAATAGATCGTCTGAGGAAAATTTCTATAAGATGAGAGTTTGGTTGTACCTCAACGCTCATAAATATGGTGTTCTTTATTCTGAGCATGAAAACTCAAGAAACGATGGAGGCCCTGGAAGTGGGAACCACGGCCATAAAGGCGTGCCCGGACAAGTAGGCGGGAGCGCTCCTAGCACAAGCGGGCCGATTTCCAAAAGTAGCTTCCAGAATGGATCCGGTCACTTTGAGGTAACTGGTGATGTGAAAGATATGTACCTCACAAAACCGGCTAGGACCAGAATTGAAGGAGCCATTAAAACGGTGAAAACCGCTAATGACCTCAAGAAATATCTGGAAAATCAAGGAATAAAGCTTGAAACATCTTATGAGCCGCTCAAGAAGGCGATGGATCGTGAGATTCCTGCAATTAAGGAGCAGGCCGATTATGTGATTGCGGCTATCGAGCAGTATAAGGATCTCGGCGGGCTCAAAGCACTGAAAGCAGTCCACCTCTATGAACACGATATTGACGCACAGGCGCAGTACAGCTATCGGGCAAAAGGTGAAGAAGATGTGCCAGACGAAGGTCATTTGTATATCAGCTATATGGCTGATGGAGCGCAAATAATGCATGAGTTCGCTCATGCCTATGCTGACTCCACAAAGCCCGATGGAATGGATGTTGTCGAGTGGTCGGCAAAACTCAATCAAGAAGCCGGCCTCTCAAAAGACGTAAAAGCATACTTTGGCGCGAACAGCGATGCCAAAGAAGCTGAGCGTTTTGCTAATGCTATGGGATACGCAATTGCAGATGGTGATGGTCCTGATGGCCGACTTGCCTTTGCTGCAAATGTTGCGAATATCGTGAAAAATTCCAACGGAAAGTCCGCTGGAACATCCAGCGAAAATCTTGCCTACAAAAGCTTGGTTCCTGAAAATAGCTATACCAAGACTTCTGCTGAGTACAAAAACGCCCTTGATGCTTACCGTACCGCTATAAGAAAAGGCGATGAGGCAAAGGATAAGTATATGGCGGCTGAAAAGGCTATGAAAGCCGAGTCCAAGCCGAAACCTGAGTCAGAGTGGGACGATAATGACATCTTTGAAGACCTGATCGGCCACCGGCCCATGATTTATACCGAAAATGGCAAACAGCTCAAGGCTGAGTATGACAAGTATTTCAAGGAGAGCATGGATTACAGCCATGAGATGACCGTGGCTGGTGACAAGCTTCGTGAAATCAAGCAGAAAGAGCACGATAAGCAGAGTAAGGACATCCACCTTGAGCACACCAAGGATGCTACGTCCAATGACTACGAAGGCTTCACAACAAAGACCACAGGGACTTCCTATTACGATGACTACCTCAACGGAGAGAAAAACGGTGGCCGCATTGCAGAGATGTCCCCAAAAGAATACCTGCAGCGATGCGCTTATCAAATTTTTGATAGTGCAACCATCGAATCGACGATTGCTGCTCTCGACGACAAGAACGTCAAGAAGTATGCGGAACAGATGAAATCCGGCACCAAGTTCGATATGCCGTATCTCAACTTCGCATCTGGACAGCAAGAGGGTCGTCACCGGGCCGCTGCTGCTATGCAACTTGGAATCGACAAGATTCCTGTGCTGGTGGTCGGAGAGCGATTTGCTAAGTACGACGGCGGACCCGGATCTGGCAACTTCAACCACGAAGGTCGCCCTGGAGAGGTCGGAGGTTCCGCTCCAAAAGGCTCCGCCGACAGTACAGCATCTGTCCAGAAGCTTTCAAAGCTGAAGGATGGGTTTTCAAATCTCACGAACAAACAGCAGTTTGCTTTTTTGAAGAGAACAGGCTCAATTTCCGTCTCGGATCTGTATGCGCTTGAAACAAAAATAAACTCTGGAGACAATTCTATTGCCGAAGATTTGAAGAGGTATTCAAAATCTTACTTTGACAGTGTTGAATCCAGCAAAACCGTCAAATCACTCGATTGCGATACCAGAGACAAGGTGTCAGCAATGTCCCAAGATGACGCTCGTGCATGGATTGATAAGTCTGTACACCGAAATTTCAACGAATCTGAAATGTGGTGGGTAAACTGGGGCAGTATTGCTCAGAAGGTTGCAATCGACCTAGGAATGAATGAAACTCCGCAAGTCGTTAGCAAAGAAGACTTCAACAAGTATGTCGAAGAAAGCGGAGCAGCCGTATGTTATAGAGGTGTTCGGTATGCCGGCTCTATGTCTGGCTCGAATATGATTTACCAGATGGCCTACGACAAACAGAAGAACTACTTTGGAAACGGAATCTATGGTGACGGTTTGTATTTCTCTACAGATCGAAGTGCTGCGGATTCCTACTCTGACGGTTCCGGTGCGGTGGCTAAATGCGCAATACGACCTGATGCCAAGGTTGTCGAGTTCCGAAGCGCCGAGATTGAGGGCGCAAGAAGAAAATATGGCACTTCTGACTACGCTATTGCAGCGATGTGTGCGGGGTATGACGCTATCAAGGTTCACGTCAGTAGCAGCGAGGACTACTATGTCGTACTCAATCGTGCTGCTATGGTAATGGAAGATCCGGTTGACTCTTTGGCAAACATGGCTATTGAAGCATCTGAACGAAATGCTGCAAAGAAAAGCTCTTCGTGATATAATGAAGGAAAAATCCGGAGGTAATCAATATGAACCAGAAGCAAGACGGTGTCCTTCGTTACGCCTACAACCTGTTTGCGTTTCCGAAGAGATACTTTGAGGAGCATACTGCTGAAGAACTCAAAGTCACAGAGGATGAGCGGCAGCAGCTTATCAAAATGCAGGCCGAGTGCGAAAAGCGCAAGGAAGAACTGAACACGGATTCTGCTTCCAGTAGGGAAGACCGTGCCCTCAAGGAATTTGAGGAAGAGTTCTTCTCCGAGTAAGGCGTAGCTGATATTCACCAAGCGGAGTAGCGAGAGCTGCCCCGCTTTTCTTATGCCCAGAGATAAGGAGTGATTACATGCCGAGAGGCATTGAGTTTCAAATCGAAAGTTTGCGAGCCCGGCATGTACTCCGGAAAGCAGCCCACTCTTCTGGGGCGGTCGTCATGTTTCGACAGGACGGCGATGCTGTTCTTGTAGAGGATGGCGGTGAAGGCTCTGGAAATTGGGGCCATGAAGGCCGAAAGGGAAAAGTTGGTGGTTCGGCTCCTGGTGGTGGAGTTCATAACCGTCAGACCACTGCAAGCGGAGGCTACACATCGTTTTCCAAAAAGAAAGTTGCTCTTGCAAAACCCCATAAGGCGAATGCAAGCGAGTTTTATGGATTGCCCGATAAAGCGAAAGTAGTTCTATCGTGGAACAGCGGTGACTACGACCCCATCACTTTCACCTATGATGCGAACGATGGGATTTTTGAGAGTAATGATGGACTGGTTCTTGAGCCGGAGCGGGTTGCCGACTATGTCGATGATGAAACCTCGTCTCGAATCTTTATTCCAAACAGTGCCAGCCCAAATTATAGCAAGAGCAAGCAAGCGTTCGAAATTTCCCCGGAGCGCATGAAGAACGCCAAGACCTATACCCACGCTGTTGTTGCAGACAAGGCCTTGCGTCCTGAATGTGGAAAGGTCTGGAAAACTCTTAGCTCTGCTGAGAAAATGTCACTCGTCCAATATACCGGAAATGGCTACTCCAGTTATAATGGCGCACTTCGAGGAAAAGAGCATTTCCAAACGGAATCGACTCGGCAAGATGTTGAAAACATGACGAAATCAATCGCAAAGAGTCACCTCACAGAGGATTTGTACCTTTATAGAGGAGTTAGCTACAATTCCGTTGCAAGGATGTTTGGACTCAAAAAGGGCGATATCACCGCACAAAACGCTGATAGCCTTGTCGGAAAATCTGGAACAGATGATGGGTTCATGTCGTGTGGCACGATTCCGAGTGCAGGATATGATAAAGGTGTTTACCTAAAAATATTCTGTCCCAAAGGAACGGAGGCAATTTACGCTGAACCATTCTCCCAGTATGGAGGCGGAAAGGTCGAGGAAGACTGGGATGGCGAAAGCACGCAAACATGGTACGATGAATCCGAAACCATCATTCAGCGTGGAACAAGCTATTGCTGCACAGGGAGCCGGATCAATGAAAAAGGGAAACTTGAAGTAGAAATCGCTATAACCGGACAGAACGCAAAGCCTCTGAGTTGGTGATTTCAGAAATTTCCTGAAAATTTTCTGTACAATTTGACATAAGCAAACATATCTGCTACGATACGATTGCATAACAATCACCAAAAAGGAGGAGCGTAATGGCAAGATGGGATAACGAGGAGCTTTCCTGGGTTCAACCTGACCCTAAGAAAATTCAGTGCTCCAAGTGTATGCTGAGAGAGAAAGACCGACTTGATGGAAAAATCAACGGCGCAACACTCGGTATCTGCGCAGCATTCAAATTCAAACCGCCTGAGATTCTTATGGATGGGGCAGAATGCCCGTATTTCATCGATGAGAACGAAACGGACGAGGAATAAGAAGGGGACAGGTGAGGCTATTGATTAACACCAATCGAATCATTGGAGGAATCGTTGGCGATATTGCCGGTTCTGTGTATGAGTTCGACAACTACCGGGCCAAAGATTTCACGCTGTTTGGAGACTACCACGGACACCAGTGCTTCGTCACAGATGACAGTATTATGACCCTGGCGGTATGCCAAGCATTCATTGACAGCGCACCGACCTACGAGAATCTCGACAAGAACCTTGTTCGCTGCATGCAGGAAGTTGGCAGACCGTACCCGGACTGTGGTTACGGTGGTCATTTCATGGAGTGGATGTATTCGGAACATCCCAAACCCTATAACAGCTTTGGCAATGGAGCGGCAATGAGAGTGAGTGCCGCCGCCTATGCGGCCACATCGCTATCGGAGGCTCTGGATCTCGCCGAGATTACAGCCGCAGTCACTCATAATCACCCTGAAGGCATCAAGGGCGCAAAGGCTACCGCTGGGCTCATCTACCTTGCTCTGCATGGATACACGTTCTATCAGATGTCATCTTTCGCCGAGCATTTCTACAATCTGAACTTCTCCATTGACGGAATCCGTGACACCTACAAGTTCAACGAAACCTGCCAGGACACCGTTCCGCAGGCTATCGTGGCCTTCCTGGAATCTACGGATTTCGAGGATGCGATCCGCAATGCAATCTCCATTGGTGGAGACAGCGACACGCTGGCCTGTATCACGGGCTCTATCGCTGGCGCATACTATGGAGTGCCATTCGAGATTCAGGACAAGGCGCTTGAATACCTCAACCCACGGCTCCGGTCCATCTACGACGAATTTGTTTCTGAGTTTTAAGTCAACAGTATTTTATGAGGGTAGGCAATATGGATAAAGAACTGGAAATTTACGATGTCCCGGTCGAACTTACAGTTCGAGCCACTATTCGGACGCTCGCAACCTCACCCGAGGACGCTATCAATCAGGCGCTTCACCCTGATGGGACGCGCCCAATGATAAAGCATGGTGATAAAACCATCGCCGTCAAACTTCCATTCGCCGATGACGCTATCAACGAAAATGTCAAATGTCTTGGAGATTCATGTTTACCTCCGTATCTCTGATCTTTCTCATCCTGCGGATTACGTTAGTTCGTTTCCGCAGGATATTTTTTTGCTGGTGTAGCTTAACTGGCAGAGCAGGCGACTTGTAACCGTCAGGTTGTGGGTTCGATTCCCACCGTCAGCACCAACAGCCGTACACCGTAATCGGCAACACGATGACACATGAGGACATAACGACACTTTTGCTTTCTACGGAGTCTTTGGCGTACAAAGTCCTCAACAGAAGCTTGCAATGGGAGCAAGTTAGCACACCTGCATCCTCCGCCCATTGCTGTCGGATGCGCTGTAAGCAATCGCTGTGTGTCATAAATATGCCCCGTACCATTTGGTACGGGGTTTTATTATTGAAACATCGCCAAACCTTCTTACAACACCGGGAGGGGTGACATCTACTTTGGACAACAAACTTCACCAAGAAGCAGTAAAAAGCGCCACACGGGCCAAATTTCGAGGCAAGAAGGCCATCAAAAGCAAAACCACCCCGAGGTTTCCGGAATCGGCAGAAAGAGAGTTTGCTAGGGTCACAAATGGCTACATGAAAATCTTGGATGATGTTGTCAAAAAGCATCTTCCATCCATCATGCGAGCGTATCAAAAGGAGCTTGCTGGAAATATCCGAGAAGACGATGCCTTTGATGCTTTTGATAAGACACGCCAGGAATTCCAAAAGATGGCTCAAGAACTCGAGCGGAAGCTCTCAAAGTACGGGCTCCAATCTCTCGTTGAGAAGGTAGCCCGAATTGCTAGAAAAAGTTCATACCGCCAGTGGAAGAGAGCTTGCAAGGAAACTCTCGGAATCGACCTCATGGATGATTACTACAATGGAGATTTTTATGAACAGGCAATTCGGAAATGGGTCGATGAAAATGTTCTGAAAATCAAAAGCCTACCAACAAATACGCTAGGTTCTATGCAGCAAATCGTTTTTGATGGCTTCCGAAACGGGGAAAGTACAACGGACATCGCTGCTGATATTCAACATGAGTACCAGACCAACCGACATCAGGCTCAAATGCTTGCCAGAGACCAGGTTTCCACTTTGAACTCTCAGATTTCCAGACTTCAGCAAGAAGACGCTGGCTGCAAACGGTATAAGTGGTCTACGTCGAAGGATTCCCGTGTTCGAGATTGCCACAAATCTCTCGACGGAAAAGTGTTCAGCTGGGATGACCCACCGGAAATGTGGTACAAGACCAAGTCTGGAATCCGGTACACCGGAAGAAGATGTAATCCGGGCCAGGATTACATGTGCCGCTGCGTCGCTATCCCTGTATTTGATTTTGAAAGCCTTGATGTTCCCATGCAATGGAACGGTCAGCAGGAAAAGGAGGCATCTGCCAAATGGAACCAAAAGAACGGATAGATGTCTTTATACTCACAGATAGAGGGAAGACCGTTTGCATCTGCAAGCAAGATCGCAAAGGCTGCACCCGATACTGCGAGAAGGCTGTTGTGGAACGAGATAAGTACGAGGGTTGGATAGACACATTCCAGCAAGACCGCTATGGAAAATGTCACGGCATCAAATGATGTGAAAGGAATGTACCTGCATGAACTACAATATCACAGCCGATGTTGAACGTATTCGAAAACGTCACCTTGTCAGAAAGGCTGTCCGTGAGTTCGGCTCGGAGGTTCTTTTTAATCAGGATGGAGAAGTTGGCATCGTATCTATCCAGAACGAATACGACGGCGGGGCTGGTTCCGGGAACTGGGGTCACGAGGGTCGCAAAGGCAAGGTGGGAGGTTCGACTCCAGGCGGTGGAGTGCATAATCGAATTTCCGAAGAAGGTGGAACATACACGTCATTTTCCAAAAAGCAGAAGAAGCTCGCATCAACTCACTTTCCTAGCAAAGATGAGTTTCACAACCTTCCGAACAATACGAAGGTTGTGGCGGATCTTATGTTTGGCCCGTATTCTATGGTTTACAATGCCAAGCACGGTATGTTCATCGGCGAAGACGGTGCAGAGATGAATCCGGATGATGTTTCTGATGCCTGTGACAAAGATACTCCGATTCGTGTGTTCATTCCAAATGAAGCAAGCACTAACTACAACAAATTAAAGAGTGCACCGAGTTATCCGCCGTCAAGACTTGCTGAAGCTATTTCCTTTACTGATTCAAAAAAGGCAGATATGGCTTTGCGCTCCGATACTGGTGCTGTATGGAAAACCCTGTCTGATAGACAAAAGAAATCGCTTCGTGATTATACCGGAAACACCTTCTACAGCATCAACCATTCGCTCCGAGAAGGACATGGAACCTCGGAAGTCATGGAAAAAGTCGCAGACATAACCTCGGCCATCGCAAAGAACAAAACAAAGCAGGATATGTGGCTGTCCAGAGGTGTCGATACCGATGCTATTCTCAAAATGTTCAACGTCGATGACAAAACCCTTCGTGACAAAAGCATCGAATACCTCATTGGAAAGGCTGGAAAAGATGACGGATTCATGTCCTGCGGAACGACCACAAAATCCGGATATAGCGGTGGATCGGAAGTTGATCTGAGGATATTTGTCCCTAAAGGCTCTGAGGCGTTGTATGCTGAACCGTTTGCAAGGTTTGGTTCTAACCCAGACAGCGATAAGTGGAATGGAGAAAGCGACCAGTCCTATTTCTCATCTGAGATGGAAACGATTCTGCAGCGTGGTTCTCAATTCCAATGCACAAAAGCATCATACAATGAGACTGAAGATAAATATTACCTCGAAATCGCAATCACCGGACAGAACGCAAAAGAACTCTCCTGGTAGACCATAAAAGGTGATGACGTTGTAAATGCTGATTGGCACGGAAAGTGCCTCGAATTATATGAAAGGGGATGTTTTTATGTCAAACGAAGCGGCAATCGGCAATATTTGCGCCCAAATCATCAAGTCCTGCGAAAAAATCCAAACCGTCACAAATGGCATGTCTGTTTTTGACCAGTCCAGTCAGGAGTTGGTCGAAACATACGGCAATATCCAATTCGATGAGTTAGAGCACACACAGGTTCTCGTCCTGATGCTGACGAAGCTCATTTCGGAGCCTGATGGAGACGCTCTGAATACTGACGATGATGGGAGTGCCTTTGGCCCCGGTGAGCTTACCGCAACCAAAGGTGAGAAGAAAAGCGAGGAAGATGAGTAATGGAAGCACAGAAGAATACCGCACCTAAGCTATCCAGAATCCTCCGGCTTGATAGCCTTCCTGTTAATTCCACCTACTTCACGGAAGAGGGATACCTTGTTGACCATCCGGTGCTTACGAGCATCGGTATTTTTGAGTACACGAATAAGGATGGATCCATCCGTCGTGAACTCAGACTTCCTGAAGAGGTGTTTAAGCCCGAAAGCCTCAAGACATACAAGGGCAAACCCATTATCGTTACACACGATGCTGGGCTTATCACCAAGGATAATGTCAGCGAAGAGGCAATCGGAACCATTCTGTCCGAAGGGTATCAGGATGGCGATGATGTCCGGGCAGAAATCATCATCCATGACACGGATGAGATGAAATCAGTTGGGTTGAAGGAGCTGTCACTCGGCTACAATCTGACGCTCGATGAAACACCTCAGACTTCCTGAAGAGGTGTTTAAGCCCGAAAGCCTCAAGACATACAAGGGCA
>ERZ1024347.3-NODE-3-length-42576-cov-21.303450_pt1 | contig 42576 bp, 39 predicted proteins | sample MGYA00520790_ERZ1024347 | MGnify/ENA primary metagenome ERZ1024347 (study PRJEB33242, sample SAMEA3444256) | Homo sapiens | biome: Host associated; feature: Gastrointestinal tract; material: Stool | place: Uganda | collected 2011-01-01 ...
CTTTAATCCATCTTTTTCATCATAAACTCCACTCCCCTGATAAAATTCTGCCTGAAACAACACATTACTTGGAAGAACTGAACCATAATTCAATAACTCCTCTGCAATTCGATAACATCGAGTAGTAGGTTCATTATTAATACTTCCATTATCTACACATTGATACTGCCCATCCTGAAATATTACACCACTAATACTATCCGGAAATTCATTACTCTCAACCCTATTCAACACTACAGAACCAACATAATAAAGAGTCTCATTATCTATCCAGTCAGAACCAGCTTCAGCATAAATCAAATGTGCAAGTAATATCATCTCTTCATCTGTATATTTCTGCTCAACTGGAGTATCAGATAAATACTCTGACTTAATATAAAAATCCTCCTCTTCAAATACACAACGAGACCATCCATTCTCTTCATCCACAATTACTACACCCTCGTTGATGTCAAGAACCCTAAATATTTCAGAATCCTCACTAGATCTATATCTCATATTTACACGAGTTCTTGGGTACTTTATAGCCTCGTTAGGTTCATTATACTCTATTTTATCCTCACTGTTACTTACAATAACTACTTTAGGTACCTCTACAATATTGGATTCATCATCTAGATTATTAGCTCCCATGATTAAACTAGCACATAATAAGCCTCCAGTTAATACAAGAATCTTTTTCATATCTCCTCCTATTTCTTCTTTCCTCTAAGCCATAACAAAGTATTCTTCAAATATCTCTTATATCTATTGGCTACATCCTTTTCAACATCTCCATAATAAGGCATAACAGGATCTCTTCCAAATATTTTCTGAACTATTGTCATATGACTTTCTAGTAATAATCTTTTATACGTATCTATTGTGTCTATTGCTTCTAGCATATAAACGTTTTGTTCTGAATATACCGAATCTGTCCTAGCTACTCTTCCAACCATTTGAATGTAATTGCCCAAAGAAAAAGGTATATTATAAAAAATAACATTATTTACAGCCTGTAGATTTATAGATTGACAACCTGCCTTAGTTACTATAACAATGTCCTTTCTCTTTAAATTCTTCTCACAATAAAGCCTATCCTTAAAAGGAACCTTTCCTGTTATAAAGTATAAGTTAGAGTACCCAATACTTCCTTTATAAGCCCTTATTGTATCCCCTAAAGACTTATAAGTATCCTCCAATTCTGTGTATATTAAAACACCTTCATTTCTCTTAACTATTTCTGAGCATAAATTAACTAGTAAACGCTTCTTAGAATAAGTTACATTATCATTCATCTCATTAGCACACCCATCAGCCACTCTTTGAAGACCCCATAAACGAGCAGATGCTTGCTCTTGAACATTAGACTCATCTAAAATTCCCTGAGAAGCTAACTTGTAATAGTCCCATTCTTCTTCAGTTAATGCACATTGTCTATAATAATACCTTAAAGGATAGTCCCTTCCTCTAGTAATAATTATTTTACTAAGAATCTCGGACAACTCCTCAAGATTTTTATACCCAGTAGGTACTTCTATAGTTCTCCTTTTACCTTTTACATTAATAACTTGCTGAGTAGATACTACCCAATCTTTCTTAAACTTATAAACGTTTCCAAGAAACCCAGGCCTAACAAAGTTTACACATGTAAATAAACCCATAATATCATTAGTCAATGGAGTGCCTGATAGGCCAACTACACATGTAAACAAAGAACGTAATCCTAAAAACTTCTCAGACATTCCTGAAACACCAGAACCCAACATATGAACCTCATCAAATAACCCAATAACCCTAATTCTTCTCTCGTTAAGATTTTTAAGTAGATTCTCCATTTTCTCTGTGTTTGAGTAATTAAAAATAAAATATCTACCCCCATTATTAATGGAAACTTCGTCAGTAGTAATAATAGAATATTTAAACTTCATCACTGATAACTCTTTCTTCCATGCAGAGTTAGCCGCCTTAGGACATACAATAAAAGTTACCGTGTCATTATAAGAAGCCATTATTCTATAGGTACTTACAAGACCTATAATACTCTTTCCTGTCCCTGGTTTAAGGTTCAGAATACAATTCTGCTTTCGAAGAACAAAGTCTATACCATCCAATTGTTCTTCTTTAAGTCTATAAGGAGTTATCTGATAATCTTCTCTATTTTCAGAATATAAAGCCATTTTATACCTCCACAATAAAATAAGGATGACCTCTAAAGATCACCCCTATTACTACGCTACAGATATTCATAGGCATCAAACTTTTTATTCTCTTTCACCTTAGTAGCTAAAGAATGGATCTCATCCAATCTGGAATTAACTTTATCCATGTCCCTTCCATTCTCTGCTAAAGTAAGCTTATTTCCACACTCATAATATGAGTGAAATGGAACTTCTTTTGCATGATAATAAGTACAAGCCTGTAAAGTTATCATTAGAGTCTCTACTATTTCCTCTTCTGTGAATTTTAGCGTATATGGTACATATATCAAAATATACATTCCGGTGGAACACCCCATAGGACCCACATATACCTTCTTTAACTCACTTTTCTTAAGAATATTCTCAAGTCTAGTAGCCAGAATATGCTCCAACGAATGTGCCTCAATATTAGAAAGAACTGTATCATAATAAGGTTTACACAATCTAACATCTAAAGTAAATATTTCTCCATTACCGATTCTATCTTTACGAGAAAGATAAATCCCTCTATTCAATTTTGTATGATCTACACCAAAACTACCAAAAGCTTCCATACTAATCCTCTCTCTTATATATTTTCTCATAACATTCATCAAAGTCATTAACTGCTTCCTCAACAACCTTAATGTTCTTTTCAATTACACTTCCAATATTTGTGTTAAAAGATTCCTCAGCTTCACTGTTAGCCTTATCAGAAAGACATTTAATACAAATAAATGGAAGATTTAGCTTTTCACATACAGAAGCTATTCCATAAGCCTCCATGTCTACAACCCCACCTCTTACCCTGGAGTCACATACAAATGTAGAGTAGGAGTAGCATCTCACTGGATTTACAGGAAATCTACTCTTAGCAGAAGCTACATACTTTGCATTAATCAATGCTGGATCCTTAGATGTGTCATCCATAACTGACATATCATAATCCCCATCAAAAAAGATGTTAGGAAATACTACATTACCAACTCCATAATCTCCTACATCTCCAGCAGTTCCTACATTTACTATTCTTTCAGCTCCCATAGTAACTAGTATCCATGCTGCATTTTGAGCATTAACTTTTCCAATCGAAGATATTGCTAATAAAATAAATTCTCCATTCTTATTAAATCCGTTGTATATTCCAGAAACTCCTGACTTCTTTAAGTTCAAATTTCTAATTACTGGCTCTGCCTCTTCTGGCATTGCTACTACAATACCAATAATCCCTTTATTCTCCATTATAATTATTCCTCCTATTTTCTACAAAATCCCTTGCATTAAACCCTCTAGTGTGCCAAAAATTATAATTATCTGTCAGACACTTTTGTACCTTTCTTAAAGAAAGAGAATCTATGTACCTTTCATTATGAAGATCATTATGAACCATAGATTTAGAAACCTTCAAACGCTTTGCTATTTCTCTTATAGAGTAACCCTGATAACATAAAGAAACTTCCTTACTTACCCTTGCCTTAATATTATCTTTCATAAAATACCCTCCCTTCTAAGGTACCCCTCAAACACTTTTAACTTAAATGTCCTTAACACCTCATTTAACTTCTCTTTTTTAACTATAGGTTTATAAAGTTTTACTTCATAATCACTTTGTAACTTCATCAGATTGTAATTTCTTTTCACTATCTCCATATTATCTTTCAATACAGAAATATACTTCTTTTCTCTATCAGTTATGGGTACAAAAGAAAATCCCTTTCTTATATCCTCACTAGACATAGCTACTAAAACTGCTATATCCCTTGGAAACCTAGAAATCCCCCTTAACTTGTCTGAACTATCCCCACAAATAGCTCTATAGTTAGTAATGTGCCTTGTATCAACTCCATTAAACTTCTTAGTAAACTTTACGTTTGTTCTAACAACTTCATCAGTTATCTCATCAAACCTCTTCTCATTTCTAACTACATTTCTTATAACAACAGTCTTTTCATCAATAGCCTGTAACAAATCATTATCCCCAGAATAAACATAACACTTTCCAGGATAACTTACCAATTGCAGATGTCTAGATAAGGCATACATCTCATCGTCACACTCTTTATCCTCATTATATGCCCAAAATACCTTTGGTAACACACAACAAAGCGCTTTAATATAGGGTATGTCCCTGTAAAAATCATATTCAAGCTCTTCTCTACCCTCTTTATACCCTATCTCCGAGGTCTCAGAAACAAGCTGAATTCTATTCAATGGAATTCCATCTTGTGTCAAAATTATACATGAATCTTTATCTATCTCTCTAATCATTTTAATAGTAGACAAAACCCCATAAATATGTCCTGTTGGCCTCTCATAACCTCCCATAGAAATTGACATATTCCTAAATGTGTAGTAACTCCGATGCAAATGCCATGATAAATCCAACACATATACATTGCTTGTACCAGATACACAACGCTCCAATTTACTAAGATATTCTTGTGATAACTCCATTAAAATCCTCCACTAGAACAAAAGTTCCATCAGCAAATAAACGAAACTTCTTACCTTCTTTAAAGACTTCTACACCTTTCTTATATAATTTATATGCTTTCTCACATTCTGGACAAATTAAATACTCATCATTAGGCATATGTGGATCAGAGTAAATATAATCATCTATCACACCATTATTAAGTTTAATAACACAACCACAAGAACACTTAAACTCAAAAGTTCTATACTCAAACTCAGAGTTTATAGTCTCTCCATAAACTATACTATTTTCATCAAGCATTTTCTACCCCTTTCAAATGTTTCACGTGAAACATTTATAACAATTATGGGCGAGTCTCCTCGCCCATCAATTAAGTCAAGTCCTGTAAAGTTTTCCAATCATAACCAACAGCCATCTTATAATTAAGTTTAATCCCAAACTCAGAGAATTCAGACATTTCATCAGCAATTTTACGACACTGATCTTCAGAATAATCCTCTGGCACTTCAATTAAAAAACTATCAAAGACTTGAAAAGCAACCCTAACCCCCTCATTTCGATATTTCTGATAACAGTGATAACAAGCAATTTTCTGTAAATCAGCACAACTTCCCTGTATAGCTGTGTTAAAAACTTGTCTCTCTGCAGAACTTCGTTCAGAATCCATTGATGAGAACAAAGCAGGAAGCTTACGAAATCTACCAATAATAGTTTTTGTTCCTCCATTCTGATGAGCATCATGTACCATCTGAGCACGAAGTCTGCCAATCTCTGGGAACAAACAATTATAAGCATCCAAGAATTCCTGTCCCTCATCTTCAGAGATATTCAAGTCCTTAGCAATAGTGAATGCATTACCGCCATAACATGTGGCAAATGATAAAACTTTAGAAACTGCTCGATCTTCTTTAGAAACTTCTTCTTTCTGAAGCAATTCTTGCATTACCTTAGTATGAATGTCCTCCTTGTTTTGATACCACTCAAGTCCTTTTTTACACTTAGACCAATAAAACAAGATTCCCAGCTCAGCAGCAGACCAATCAAAGAACAAGAATTTTTTACCATCATGAGGAATAATAGATGCTCGCATTGGCTTAGGAAGCTGATTCACAGAAAAATCTTTAGTGTAAATTCGAGCAGTACCATCATACCCAATCTGTTCAACACTAAAATGTAAGTCTTCACCAATCACAAAGTCCGGAACTTTTTTAGAACCTTTCACTACAGAAAATTCCTTGTTCACATCGATCGTTCTAATTAACAAATCCTTCACATAAGAATCATTTGTGTTATCAGCCATCTGAGCAAGGGCTTCTACTGAAGTAGATTGAGCACCAGACCTTGTCTTATGCATAGATTCACACCCAAATTGTTCTACAAAAACCTTAGTCTTATCAGCGGTTGCATTAGGTCTAAACCCTTGCCAACCCATCAAATCTCTTAATTCTTGAAGCTTAGCCTCTACAGATTTCTCATAATCAGCAGAGGTCTGTCTAAATTTGTTCATATCAATTCGAAGACCATTTAGATTCTCATCAATAGCTACTCTCAAGAAATTATGTTCAACCTTAATTACTTTCTCATAATTCTTAATTCTCTGAGCAAGTCTACTAATAATTACAAATGATAAATATGCATCAAGACCACTATACCTAACAGTTGCCTCATTTTCAATGTCATAAACAAAAGGAGGTTTTGTCCCTTCAATATCTTCAAAATGTCTAATTACTGAAGATAACTTAGGTTCACACTTCAAAGCCATATCCTTTAATTTACAAGACTCCATCTGAAACATTCTTCCAATTAAGAAAGTATCTAAATAGATATCCTTAGGTTTAACTCCCCACTGATAAGCTATTCTAGAAATATCAAATTGGATATTTGCTCCTGTAAAAATTGATCTTGATATAAAATCTTTGAGGATCTCTAACTCATCTTCTTCGATTTCTTCAAGTAACCCTCTTCTATAAACTTTAGTTCCAATAACAAAAATCACATTATATTTTGGCTTATAAATACTAATCATACAAATTGGACTGTCAATCTTATTGTCCTCTGTCTCTATGTCAATTCCTACAATAGAATCATAACACTCATCTGGTATCTGACTAGGCTTAATTACTTCAATTCTCATTTTATACTCCTTTCAGTATTATCTACGTTCTAATATAATTATACCAGATTTTAGTTCATTTGTCAATAGTCAAAGTGCACAAAGAATTTAATTGAGATTTGTGCAAAATGCATAAAAAGAGGAGAGAACAACGTCCTCTCCTCCATCATTCTATTCTCCTTCAGAAATATCTTCCTCATCTTCATCTGCGTAATTAAAGAGCTCTCTAATCTTATCATTATCTTTACCAATAGAAATAAGCTCTTTCTTTACCTCATCAATCAAATCCGAAACACCTTCAGTTCCAAGAATTCTTGCCACCTTAGGAAACTTAGCTAATACTTCGCCATACACCTGACCAAATTTAATTCTACCCGTTCCCTCTCCAAAAGTTCCCTGAGCTATCAAAACAGCATATTCAAGCCATTTTCTAAACCCATCAAGTTCTTCATCAGTAAGTCTACCATCAGCTACCATATTATAAAATAAACATCCAGTCACAGCTAATAAAGCAATTACAACAACAACAGTTACAAAAGTCTCCATAAATTATACCTCCTACATTGAAATATTTAAGTCAGGATTCTTCTGACCTATTTTAACTAAATTCTCAGCCTTCGTCTTCCAAACAGTAAACCCACTAAAAACACCAACCTCTGCCCAAACAGCCGGTATAGTAACTGAAGCTATTGTAGAAAAATCTGACTGAGAAAATATAGCTGTAAATACGAAACATTGTTCTGTTAAAATAATAGCTACTATCCAATTTATTACAAGAAGTCTATTAGTAAAACCCTGCCCCCTAAACAATCTTCTCAAAAGAAATCACCTTCTTTCTCATCTTCAAGCATTCTGTCATAGATATAGTCAAAGTCTCTTTCAAGTATATTATTCTTTAAATTATACTTCTTCACTAATTCATCATACCGAGATTTAGCCCTAAGGACTTCGTCATATTTTGACCTAGTGAAATGATCCCCCTTTCTTAAAGACAAACTTGCCTCAATTATTGTAGACCTAAGAAGATACACATCAGACTCAACCCTCTCATAAGTCTCCTTATCAAGTTTTATTCGTAAACTTTCTATCTGCTTAGACAAACTATCCAAGGAATCAATAGTCTTCCTATTGATTCTATCCCCTATAAACTCAAGTATAAAAGACCATGGATTTATTTCTATTTTAGATACCTCAAACAAAGACATTAAAGCTACTATTCCAACTGGGACAACTACACCCAAATTCTCCTGAACCCATTCAATCATAATTTTCCTCCCCTATTTAAGTCAGAAAACTATAGATTTCACTCATCTAAAAGATCAGCAAGTCTAGCTGTTTCAGATCTTTCAATATCCTCCAACTTTATATATCCAAACTTCTCACAACCTGCCAAAGTCTCAATAGATTTTATTAGACCATTATTACTTCTAAATAAAGAAGAATCGGTCTGTCTATAATCTCCATTTAACATAAGACAAGATCCCTCTCCTACACGGGCAATAAGTAATTTAACCTGTTCCTTAGTTAAATTTTCAGCTTCAGATAAGTACACAATAGAATTCTTATATGTTCTTCCTCTTACATAACCGAGATGTTCTAACTCTAATAACCCTTTTTCCATTAACTGATAAAGACCTTCTAAACCTCCAACCTGATCAGCAATAACCATAGCAAAAGGTAAGAGTTTAGACTCTTTATCCCCTGGAAGAAATCCAATTTCCTTAGAGTTCTCTACTTCAACACAATTTCTTATCCATACTATCTTATCATAACTACCCTTCATCACCATATTAAGTGCATGAGCAATCATAATAAAATCTTTACCCGTTCCATAGGCCCCTGTAAGAACCTTAATAGATATATCCTGATTTTGTAAAAGTTCAAATGCCAGTTTTTGTCTAAAGTTCCTCGGACAAACTTTACCCATATACTCAGAATTAAGATCTTTATAACTTAAGTTTCTGTATCTCCCATTCCTCCAAACTTTTACATCCTTTATACTTCCAGTCTTTTCCTTGATAACAAGATATTCATTTTCTTTACACTTAAAAGTGTTCTTAGTTAAATCTTCATAAAATTTAACTAATCTACTCTCACTAGGTACCACCTCTTTTACACCTTCGTATTCTTCAATCTTTGTGAGTAAGTGTAACTTAAGAACATCTGTAACTTCCAGCCCATCAAGACTGGAAGCCATGTTCCATGCACTAATATCATTAGTAACAAAAACAACACTATCTCTGTTCTTATAAGCCTGTGCTATAATTAAAGAATCAGCATGATTCTGAATCAATCCTAATTCTCTAACCAATTCATTATCCTTTTCATCATATTCTATCACTTTGTATTTCCCATATTTCTCTTTTAAAAGTTTGCCCAACTGCCTAGCTCGAACTCTAACTCCTGGATCCTTATCTCTGTTTCCCTTTATATTCTCCAACTCTACTAATGTCTTCCATGATATATAAAAGTATTCCTTAAAAGCCAACTTACCAAGATCTATAATAGCATTGGTATCAAACATCAGCCTTTTATTACCCATTAGATACCTCCTTAAATAGTAAATTTATTTCCTATGCCTTAATCAGTTTACCACTCTTAAGAAGCTCTAAGAGCTTAGTATTCTGCTGAGCAGTTCCTGAGTAATTGGAAATTCCGTTAGCCTTAGCAATCTTCTTCCTGTTTGCATATGAGGAATCTACTTTAATAATTTTTAATGCATTCACTAATGTAGAGGCGGTAGCTTTCGGATAATACGATACACTCTTAGTAGAGGTAGACTCAGCCTTAGTAGAAGTGAACCCTACCTTAATCAGTTTACCACTCTTAAGAAGCTCTAAGAGCTTAGTATTCTGCTGAGCAGTTCCTGAGTAATTGGAAATTCCGTTAGCCTTAGCAATCTTCTTCCTGTTTGCATATGAGGAATCTACATGAATAGCATTTAATCCTTCAACTAAGGTACTCTTATTTGAAGCTGAATAATACTCTCCTTTACTTACTACTTCAGTATTTACATTCTCAGTCTCCTTATACCTAAGAACACAAGTCCATGGATAGTTATAATAAGAACGAACACATATTTCTTTACCAGTCTGATCTCCCGGTTTACCACCCTTAGTAGTTCCTTTCTCATTAATAGAAGCATGAACGATCTTAGTTGCCTTTCCTCCAGAAACTGCACAGCACTGTGCTACATGATGTCCAATACTAAGAAGTACATCTCCATACTGGATGCCTAATCCTGTCTTCATATTTACTTCAGAAGTAACATCTTCAAAACCACACTCCATATACACTTCCTTAATATTTCTTGTAGTTATAGCTCCTGCTGACTTAACTTTTACTCCAGCTTTCTCCCAACCCGTAATGTTTAATCCCGAACAATCATAATCTCCATCAGTTCCCCATCTATGAGTCTGACAATACCCATGTCTTCTATCATTCGCTATATCTACCATCCATTTCGTTGCTTTTTCTATTTTTCCCATTATAATTCCTCCTTATACTTCATAATAAATGTATAAAGGGAAAAGAGGTCTGCTCTTTTCCCTTCACTAAACTGTAGCTAAAACAACTTTTCCTATCTCTCTTGTTCTTTTTACATCTATTATTCTCTGATTATCAGAACCTCTAAACTTTAATGTAATCTTCTTCCTTTCGGAAATGAAGGGTCCATCAACTAAAATATCACAATAAGACATTATTTCATCAGTATAATCACAAAAGACTTTACCTCCAACAACAAGGTCCTCATATAAATATCCTGTATAAATCCATACAGTCTTGTTAGATAGTTCCTTTTTTATATGCCTTAATAATACTACAAGTCTCTTCTGATTTTCAATTTCCATAGGCTCTCCACCTAGTACACTTAGACCAGATATATAATCTGGTCTAAGACATTCAATAATCTCCTTCTCAACTGATTCTGTAAAAGGACACCCATAAGAGAACTCCCAAGCAACACTATTAAAACAATCCTTACAATGATGTGTACAACCAGAAACAAATAAAGATACACGTATTCCAGTCCCATTCTCAATAGAAAACTTTTTTATATTTGCATAATTCATATTAAACTTCCTTATAAATGAAGAACCCTATCTCTTATCTCCTGTGTTCTTCCCTGATTCCAAAACTGAGAACCAATATAACCACAAGTCCTACGAGCAACAGACATCTTACTCTGATTTCTGTTGCCACAATTTGGACACTCCCAAATAAGTTTTCCATTATCCTCTTTTATCTTTATCTCTCCACTGTACCCACACTCCATACAATAATCTGACTTGGTGTTAAGCTCAGCATACATTATGTTTTCATATATAAACTGTATTACAGACAACACAGCTTCTATGTTATTCTCCATATTTGGCACTTCAATATAACTTACAGCTCCTCCAGGAGATAACTTCTGAAACTCAGATTCAAATTTAAGCTTAGTGAAAGCGTCTATTTCTTCTCTTACATTTACATGGTAGGAATTAGTAATATACATATGATCAGTTACTTCAGGTATAATTCCCCACCTCTTCTGAAGACACTTTGCAAATTTATATGTTGTAGACTCTATTGGAGTTCCATATACTGAATAGTCAATATTCTCTTTTTTCTTCCATTCAGTACATTTATCATTTAACTTCTGCATTACAGCAAGAGCAAAAGGTTTCACATCTGGGTCTGTATGTGATTTCCCTGTCATATATTTACACATCTCGTATAAACCAGCATACCCCAAAGAAATTGTTGAATATCCATTATAAAGAAGAGAATCAATAACCTCTCCCTTCTTTAATCTTGCTAATACTCCATGTTGCCATAATATTGGGGCCACATCTGTAGGAGTACCTACCAAACGATCATGTCTAATTCTTAAAGCCTTATGACATAGCTCTAATCTATCCTCAAGAATATCCCAAAATCTACCCATGTCCTTTCCAGAAGAACATGCCACATCTACAAGATTGATTGTCACTACTCCCTGATTAAACCTGCCGTAATATTTTCCCTTGTTCTCTTTCCAATTATTAGCATTTGCATAGTTTTTAGTGGTTCTATCTGGTGTAAGAAAACTCCGACAACCCATACATGGATAGCACACTCCCTGTCCAGTTTTATCAACTTTTAATTCTAACATCACTTTCTCAGAAATGTAATCAGGAACCATTCTTTTAGCAGTGCATTTAGCAGCTAACTCTGTTAGATACCAATATTTGGCTCCTTCTCTTATATTATCTTCTTCTAAAACATATATCAGTTTAGGAAAAGCAGGAGTAACAAACACTCCTTTTTCATTCTTAACCCCTTTATACCTCTGCTTTAACATTTCTTCTATAATTAAAGCCAAATCCGCTTTTGTCAGCTCATCTTCTACTTCATTTAAGTACATGTAGACTGTTACAAAAGGAGCCTGACCATTTGTAGTCATAAGAGTAATGATCTGATATTGTATTTTCTGAATTCCCCTATTTATTTCCTCTCGAACCCTCATTTCTACTACTTTTTCTTTCTCTTCATCACTCATTTTAATACCAATAGCCTTATTTTCCTCTTCCACAAGTCTTCTATATCTATTCCTAGATTTATTCACATAAGGAGCTAAATGAGATAACGTAATAGACTGACCCCCATACTGCTGAGAAGCCGTCTGAGCAATGACCTGAGTAGAAATATTACAAGCAGTGTCAAATGTCTTAGGAGTATCAAGATGCACCTCAGAAACTACAGTTCCATTGTCTAAAACATCTTCCAAGTTAATTAAACAACAATTATGCATGTGCTGTGCAAAATAATCTGCATCATGAAAATGAATAATTCCCTGTTCATGAGCTTCCCATACATCTTTAGGAAGAAGATATCTTTTAGAAATGTCTATACTTATCTCTCCAGCCATGTAGTCCCTCTGTACACTATTTACAATAGGGTTCTTATTAGAATTCTCTTGTTTTACTAACTCATTATTTCTCTCTATGAGGGTTAGTATAGACCTATCTGTTGTATTTTCTATTCCATTTCTTTTTCTCTCTTTCATATATCTGTATCTAATATAAGCTCTACCCACAGTATAACTTTTACTAATTAAAACCTTCTCTACCTCGTCCTGTATGTCTTCAACATTTAACTGTCTTGGCTGTACACTACACCAAGAAACAACTTCTGACACAATAATATTTATATCTTCTTCACAAAGCTCTTTTCCACATTCTATATTTGCAGACTGAATAGCCTTCTTAATCTTAGAAGAATTAAATTCTTCTTCTTCTCCATTTCTCTTTATAATAAGCATCTATTGACCCCCTTATCCTTAATTATAAAATTTATTACCAAAAGAGATAAATTTAATGCCTGATACAATCAAAAAGAGCCCTAATTCCAATAATAGGGCTCTACATACTTAAACAACAGTTACACCAGCTTTATATTTCTCCTTTTCCTCTTCTAAATATTCTTCCTTTCCTTCCTTAAGTTCCTCATAACTTTTCCCTTTCCTATAAGCAGTAATAACCATAAATCCTTCTTCATTCATCTTTTCAATAATGGACCACTTTCCTTCAATCTCTAAGAAAGCAATATCTCCATATTTAAAAGCTCCTATTACTTTAATCCTATTCTCTCCTAAATATGTAACAGAGGGAAGACCCGACTTATTCAATCTTCTATTATGAAAGTTTTCGATAATAACTTCCTTAATATTATCCGGAACTCTACTAATCCTCTGAACATCAGAAATTATAACTTCTAGAGTAGACTCATCATACTCCATTGAACACATTATTAATTTAGACATAAATAACCTCCTTTTATTTAAAATACGATGAAGCTAGAGATTTCTCTCTAGCTTCACTTTCTTACTTAATCCTTTCAATCTGACTATAAAGTTCCTGCAATCTACCAATGCTTCTCTCTATATCCTCTTTTAGCTCATTAATGTGAGCTTCTTCATAATATATTTCTTCCTCAATATCTTCGAGGCTTCTTCCTTTCTCTACTACTCTTTCCTCAAAACTAGAAAGGTCAGATTCTACAGAAACTGTACATGAATCTATTTTCATACCTTCCCTTATAAGTATCATACCCTCAGAAGAGGATATTCTAATTAAATTACTATTAATTAATTTAACAGTCATATTACCCTCCTAAGCTGTATAAGCACTTAAAATCTTGTCTTTAAAAGTATCCATATCAATAAAGTAATCCGAATCCGTTGGAATATTCGTACTATTCACATATGTCCGTATTACATCATTTACAGAAACACCAGACTCTGTTAACGCGGTATTCAAACTGTCAATCATACTTTCACAAGAAGCCTTTTTAGAAGAAGAACAACTAATATAGTGCGTAATATTCTTGTTCTTATTGTTCTCCAACAAATATCTATGAAAGTCTGAAATAGTATCTGATGTTCCTACATTCTGTGTAATTACTACATCAAATGAATAATTCTTTCCTGATAACATTTCACTCAGTTTTTCTGTATCTCTAATAGTTCCCTTAGCAGATAAACCACTCATCCAAAGAATACAAGTTCCTTCAAAAGAAGGTGCTATTTCTACATTGCTTACACAAGCAACCCCATCTAATCCATACCAGATAACATTCGTACTACTTGAGACAAACCAATAATCCGGGTATACAATAAGAGAACCACTTACTACCAGAATAAATCCTCCAGTAGATGCCTTAAACTTCTGATTACTAGAACTTTTACACCCTAAAACAAGATACTTAATAAAACTCACTTCCGGATACATTACAATTTGATTACTTTCATTATGCTCAGAATTATATATAGTAACACCAGAACCAGAAACTATTAACTGTTTTCTACTCCTGTTTGACATAAATAAGTTAATTGAAGCATATCCTATTCTAATAATTAAATTACTAGTATCTTCATCTCCTAAATATAAAGACCCAACACTAGATATACTACCTCCAGTATCATAAACATAAATCTTTCTATTTAACTTATTCAGTTTCTTTATCAAAAAATATAAAGAAAACATATAAGCAGGTACTATACCTTCTTTGTCCTTTACCTTATTATAAATTTCTTTATAAATATCCTTCGTAAGAACTGATTCTTTAATGCTAGGACTTGAACAAAATCTTCCCCTTAAAGTTATAAAACTAGCAGCCTCTGACATATCTACATCTTCCAAGCATGATATGTCAATATCACTCTCAGTATTGATATCCTTACTAAAAGATACTGTTTCTGTATCTACTAACTTACCAATAGATACTCTTGTGTACTCATTAAAAGAAATTCCAGTACAAACAATTTTCTCAATAGAAATATCTTTTCCATTTATGTTTATTTCTCCAGTTACTAAACTTACATTACTTATAACTGCATTTTCTCCTATGGAAACTGAGGTTTTAGAACTAAGAGTATTTCCCTCAATGGATGTAAAAACACTTTTACTTCCAGTATCTCTATTATCAATATCTCCAAAAACACCCGTTACTAAATAGTTACAATTATCTGTACAGCTTCCTATATAAACAGAAGATACACTATCTAGAATAATCTTTCCAAAATAATTTTTATATTCTCCTCTAGGATATAACCTTCCAGCATTAGAAGAACTAGGATATACTAATACTTTGAACCCTGGTATACCAGGCCCTAATTTATAATCTCCTCTCAAAGGCAGTATGACTACTCCAGCTGCGTCTTTAGACTCAATCGAAAAATCCTTTCCTATAGCTAAAAGCGCCTTAACTTCTTCAGAATTCAGATCTAAATCACTAGAAGAATAATCTAAATAAACTCCTCTGTCAACATAGGAAAAACCAGGATATGAAACTCCTCCCTGACTCGTTATATAAGCCCCTAACTTTGAGTGTCCTTTCACATTTCCAACAGTAACATACATCTGAGAACTAATCATATAATCCTCATATGTCATATCAAGTCCATTTTCATACAAAGTATAACCCGAGATATTAGAATCTCTAGAAACACAACCAACTTTAAAGTTAAGACTTATTTCATTACTCTCTTCAACGTTCTGAATAAAATAGTCAACATCAGAATACTCAAATCCCCAAGACTCACTTGCATTTTCAACAGAAGTTCCTACTTTTCCAATATTCATTAAAGGATTAATGAAAACCTTAATATTCATTGGAATGACTATATCAATATCAAAATGGCTTATATAAGAAGGACCCATATACCAATAAAGTTCCTCCTCCATTTTTTCCCATGTTATAGAATTATTATTACCTGAATTACTAGAAATAAGGAACATTCCATAATGTCCAAACAAGTCATAAGAGCTTAAAGTACACTCCTCACAAGGATAGTTAAGAGAAGTATTTGAATTAGATCCAGCACTACCATAATATCCTTTTACTGCAGAAAAGACTAACTTAGAAATCTTATTAGTGTTAATATTCCAACTAGAAGTCGCTTTATATAAAATTTTCTTAGTTCCTTCAAACTTAGACAATACCAAACAACCAATTTCAGAGTTAGTTATCTCTGGCAACTGAATATCAGAAACTAATTGATATCCATAATTCTGTGTATCTTTCATAGCTACAAACAAAATCTGCAACTTATTCACAACACTATTCTTAATAATAACACTTTCACCAGAGTGTGTTATTACGAGGTTATCGATATCACAATCATAGATATAACAACTTCGCACAGAACTCATACCAAATAAAGAGTGACTTATACTTTCCTTAAGATTCTTACTCATTTCTGTACACAGAACAGAAGTAGTCTTTTCTATTACAACAGAACTCATATAAACATATGAAAGGTATCCTATAGTAGATTTCTGATAAAAATATTTACATTTCAAATCTATCAAAGAAACCCTTCCCTTATGAGATAACGGAATAGCACAATAAGTAAGTTTTATTCCAGGACAGAACTGAACAGACTGAAGCTTAGTATTATATACATTAATAAACTCAAGTTCGCTACAATTACTTAAGTCTAAAGACTCAGTACCTGCTGTAGCTCCTAAAGTATTTCCTGACAAATAAACAAATCTAAGCTTACTATTATTAACTAAGGAAATATCAGTCAACTTAGCACTTGTCAAACTTATTTTCCTAAGATTAATAGCTTCTCCCGGAAGTATCTTTGAGGGATTTGATTGATCAATCTCAAACGAATACAAGAAGGGAGCCCCATAAATAATAACTTCCTGGTCTGTAGACGTATTAATATTTCCTGTAAATTCAGTTCTTTCTCCTTTCTTACATAACTTTCGTACAGTACCCGAACCATCCTCAGTATTTCTGAACTTCACCTCCATATAAAGAGTCTCGTTTGTTACTAAATAAATTGTATTTGTTCCGCTCTTATTTGCCCTATAAGTAATATACTTACTTAAATCCGCATCGTAATTAAAATAGGAATCGCAGAATATAAGTCTAGACCTCATCCAAGAACGAAAATGCTCCATTCTAGACCCATGAGCCATGAACAAATACTCTGGATGGCTTAAGTATTTAGCAGTACAATCATTATTATAATGGGTAGGGGATAAATCCTTTACATAGTTCTCAAAATAAGTGATTATCTTCTTCCAAGTATAATTACTATTCCTCATATCTCTATATTCATTCTCAAGTTCTGTCTTAAACAAGGTCTGTACTCTAGTCCAAAGAACAGAAGAGGAAGTATTAAATACAGAAGAAGTAACCTCGATATAAGGATCAAATAAAAGATATCCTGTATTATCAAGACCCAGTTCTGAATCCAAATCATAAAACGAAGGATACCAAATCTGACCATCCCATGTATTCAGAAACATATTTTTACCTAAATTGTCTACCATACCAAAGATAAACACATGTAAAAAATATCTTAACAAATACTGTTTATTAAAATGCTGCTCAATATCCCTTACAAATTCTTCGTCTGTAGATGTTTTAACCCACTGAATTAAACTCTGCAAAGAAGTCAACTTCTGACGAACTAAATCTTCTCCCCCTGCACCTAACAAATCGTCCTGATCTGGATAGCGTAATTCAAAGTCAGACCTAATAGAATCCATATCCCACACATTAAATGCTCCTGCAGAAGTGTCTGAGTTAGCCGAAACTTCAATAGACAAAACATCTGGATAAACACTATCATTAAGTCCAAAAGTATTTGTACAACTCTTATCCAAATTGAAATTATATATTCCTGCATATTCATCATTTACATAAAGCTCTATTGGATAACCATCAATAGCAACCCTATAAGTACCTTCAGGATCATCACTCATCGGAGGAATCTTCTCTGTATACAGATTATCATTAACCCACTTAGCTGTAGCTGTATTATTCATGTGAGAAGACTCCATATAATCAGCTTTCAAACAGAAGGTAGATTCTTCCTGCGAATCACTAGTGAGTTTATACTTAATCTTTTTATCATTATCATCTCTAAGCTTAATCTTATAGTTTTTAACTGCATACTGAATAGATGAAGTGCCCTGCCATGACATAATAGAGTTCGGAGCTTCAAATGACTCTGCCATTGTTTTACCGTTATAAACTACACGAACTCTTATCTTATTCTCCTTAGTCATTGATGCAAACACATCAGGATCAGCATAAACCCTCATCTCTGGTATATCTCTACCATTATTCCTATTTCTCTCATTCTTCTGTTCTATAACTGTAGGCAAACCAGCAATGTAATTATTAACTACCTGAGCATCTGTTAAAGCCCTTGAATACATCTTAAAGTATGATATTTTACACGAACAAGTCTCTTTTAATGCGGAATCAATACCAAGATATAGATTCTTTGTGTTTATAATGCTCTCTGTAGAACTAATTGCCCTTGGTTCTACTATACATCCATTAACATATAACTTAAGTAACCCTGTCTTTTTAGACATAGTAAATCCTAAGTCTATCCATTCATCACGAACTATAGGATATGTTACTGTATGCCCTGAAGTTTTAACTATAAACTCATCACAGGTAACCTGAAACCCTGTATTACCCATTAAATCAATAGCTACCTCATTTACATCTCCAGTATCCTTAATAAATACACGTGTCTGCATACTAAGTTCTGAATACCCTGAGGATAGTATTTTCTCAGTATTAACTGCATATGCTCCTCCATTTAATACTAAGTCTCCTTCTATCCATCCATTAGAACTAAATGAAGCATCCTTTATAGAGATCTTATCTGTACCCTCTTTAGAACTCCATACTTCCTTAGAAACATCTGTATTTGAAAGACCTTTAGCCTCATAAGAACAAATAATATTTCCTGTTTCAAATTCTTCATACTTTTCTTCAGCCTCTTTAATGAGAAATGAAGACAAATCAATTTCCTTATACTCAGTAGAGCTCTTATATTCAGATTCACTTATAGTTCCTTCCTTATACTTCTTGTATAATTCTGTAGAAGACACTAAAGCCCTTAATGTAGCTTCTCCTATTTTATTAGGAACCGTCCATATAAGAGTGTTCGTTCCTGACTTAACTTCCTCCTCTTTTAATAAGGATTCCTCACTATTCTGAACCAATTTCCATTCAATATGGAACTTGCTTACTCCATTAGCTACAACCTGATACTGAGAATATAGCACTTCAAAAGCATCCACTTCAGACAAAACAGAAGATAAAGCCATGTAAATCTCGTTACTAGCTCTCAAAATAAAAGTATAAGATTCCTCTTCAGTAGAAAAAGAACCGCATACAGTTTTTACTATAACAATATTAGATCCTACCAGTAAACTAGAAACAGGAAGTTCTACAGAGTTATACCCTTTCTTAATTTTAACTTCCTGTGTTTGTCCGTTTGTAGTAATTACTGCATAAACATCTCCAACTAAAGTTGTATTTACAGTAATCCCAATACTAACAACACTTCCAAACTGTCTATCTAATGCTGTATCAAAATCTACAATAGCAGTAAGTCCCCCTACAATTACTGTAAAAGACTCAGTATTAGTAGATATATTTCCTCTATCTACAGCATAAACCTGAATAGTATGAGTTCCCTTACTAAGATTACTAATTCTAATATTATGTGTCCCCTGCTTTACAGTTTCAGTATACACTATAGTTCCATTATCAAGAACATATAACTTCATAACACCAATTGTATTAGACTTACAACTAACAGAGAAAGACAGAGCTTCCCCGTATGATATAGCACAATCAGATAAAGTCGTAGTTATTGTAGGAACAGCAACTCCTCCTCCACTACCTGAGCCAATATCATTTTCCTCTATAAACCTTCTAACTAAATAAGGAGTCATCACTACATCATTAGATTCTCCAGCAACTGCCTCTTCATCAGTAGCTACTGATACAGTAGCTCCCTTTTTAGCACATTCATCAAGAAGATCTCCCAAAGTTTCTCCCTTAGCATTTTTAATTGCTTCTACCAAAGTTCTAGGATAAGTAGGCTTTCCATCAATCTTAATAGTCTTAATTTCTGCCTTATTCATTATTTACCTCCTTTAACCTTTTATATATTTCTGTAATAGCTCCAGTTAAAGTTCCATCACCAATCCCTGTAATATCACTATTACCAAATCCTCTGTTTACTAATGTATACTCCTTAGTAATCTTATCACATCCATAAACTCTTATTTCTTTACCAGTATTAATATAAAACAACTTCCTACTAGCTGTATCTTCAATAGACAACCAAAGATATACCACACCCTGCTTATTTTCTCCACTAGGTATCTCCCTATAAACTCCATTAATCTTATAGAAACCATCTTGTAGTTCCGTTATAATTACAGGATCGCTGTCTGTCCCCTGTAACATAACAATACCTTCTGTTTCATCTTCCTCCAACTCTATATCCTCATCTTCCGTAGTAGATAAAAAGTGACAAGAAAGAATTCCATACAAATTATTTTTAAGATTAATATACTGAGACCCTTCTACAATAGCATCTCGTACATTATAAAATGTACCACAATCGTCAGTCATAACTACAACAGAATCTCCATTTCTTAACCACTCTGCTGCTCTAAACTCCCCCTCAGATTCAAACTTAATTACTGAGTAATCCATTCGCTCACCAAGAAGTGTAAACCCTCTTCTCGCAGCTAAGATCTCAGCACCAAGATCTCCACTGCTAATTGTTTTTCCATCAAGCAAGTTCTGAATATAACTCTTACCATTCTCTATAGTTGTAATTAGAGCCTGAGCTCCCCCAAGGGTCTCCTCCACAGTATTAACAGCTTCATTAGTTTTGTCACTAATAGACTTCTGAGCTTCTTCAGAGGCATTAAGAATCTTATTTAAGATAGTGTCACTTGTAGAAGCAATAGATTCCATAGATTCATTAAGTTTAGTACATTTGTCAAAAAGTTCAGTAGATTTATCATAAAGTTCCTTAATATACTCTGAATATTGTTTGTTTGCACCAGCAATAAAAGCATCTACTAAATAATAAACTGAGAGATTATCTCCTGATACTAATGCAATATCCACTGTTAATACTCCATTACTAATGGTGTATCCAGTTCCCTGTACACCAGTTCCTAACAACTCTCCATTTTTAAAAACAACTACCTCAGTGCTTTCATCTATCTCTCTAGTGAGAGTAAAATTAACACTACCTTCATCAGAAAAACTATCCTTATAAATCTCTCCACCTAAAGAACTAAACTCCTCTGTGACAATATCAAAATTACCTTCTAAGGCTTCTAAAGCTTGTCGCATATTCATATTATTATAATCAATATTATGCATAACTATCTGTTTCATCCAAACCTCCTTATAATAAAAAGAGTAGAGATAATATTATCTCTACTCTATCCTACTCCTCTATTTATTATATTCTCCTTGAAGATGTTCTCTAAGAATATTAACCTCTTTCAGTAATTTCTCAACCTCTAAAGTTAATCTCTCCACCCTATCACTGTACTCTTCTACCTCTTTTTCTAGAGAAACAACCTTTTGTTCTAAAGGAGTTCTCTTAAATTCCTTAAAGAACCCTCTATTAATCTCTTTAGGCATACTCCCTCCAATACTAATACTTAAGAATATTACATAGCTTTCTAGCTCTAGGTCTATTCAAAGGATTTGTAGTTTCAAGAACTACCTTAACTCTATAGTTCTTAGCACTTAAACTATCCTTTACATAAGTATTACGAACAAACTCTTCATTAACTTGAACTGTAGAGTTAACTGTAAGTTCATTCCAACTCTCAGAAACATCAGAAGCCATATAGTATACATGTGCTGTACACCCTACAGGTAATGCAAACTCACATGTTACCTTTAAGGTAGTGTATTTCTCTTCTAACTCTATCTGTCTAGAAACATAAGTAGCTTTTGTTCTATTCTTAAACAAGACTATGTTCATACAATCCCTTGCTACCATAGGTGAGGTAGACTGTGCTACAGAAAGCACTGCTTTTAAATCAAAAGTTTTACCAATACTAGAAGTTTCCTTCTCTGCATAAGTCTCTATAGTCTCCCAAGAATCCTCTCCATTTACTCTAAAATACCACGTTATACCAGCATTCTTATGATCCTCAGTTTCTGCTACAAGAAGAATTCTATCAAACTCTACTTTAGACACATTCTCAAATACAATTATTCCTGTTCCTGTATAAACACATTTATACAAATCAAACGTTAAGTCAGCCATTTGATGTGCTGTCCATGTAAGACCATTAGAAGAGCTGAACATAACTCCTCCGACATAAGGCTGAATAGTCACCTTCTTCTTAGTCTTTACATCAACTTCGCCCATCTCAGCAATCCATAACTGATATGCATTAGAATCAGATAATACTACAAAACAATACTGAGTGTCCTCGTCACAATAAACAGGCTGTGAAAAAGAAACATGAGTTGCTACCGGAATATCTCCATTAACACTTATATCCTCAGGATATAAAATCTCTTCTGCATAGCAAATTGTACCTGGATACCCATTATCCATGGACCTTACCTGAATTGTTAACGCTCTCTTTTCATCTTTAGCTGCAAAATACAAATCAAGACCCATCAAAATAGTAGCCCTATCAAACTGAAAAGATTGTGCTAAAGGGTCGTTTGTATTAACAATGACTTTAGTTGTTAAAACTGTTCTTGTTGTTGTCTGCAATGTTCCATTTGAAATATAAGTAGTAGAACCTGAAGAAATAGGTCCTTTAAGTTGTACTTCAACACTTCCACAAGGAGTATTCGCCGGAACAGTAAATGTTCCATTTAACTTACCAGAACCATTAGCCTTAAGAGTTCCAGAAGTGGCGCCCTGAGCAGAGTAAGTCTTAGGTGTTATTTTACTTCCATTGAAATACAGCTCTATATTATCCTCATAAGGCTCAAAGTTACTTGCATTAAACTGAACTGTTCTCTGCCTCATATAAGCTATAGCAGATGATTTAACAGTATCTACTACTGAAGTTGATGTTCCTGAGTAATTAGACCACCCTAATTGTTCACCTGTTGTACCTGTCAAAGCTAACCATTGCTGCTTAACACTAGCAGCCCAAGATTCCCCTCTATGATACCACCAACGTCTAAGAGAATATGTTTTAGTATTACTCTGGTTGATTGTAATTACATCTTTATCAACCCAATTGTCTACTGAAGGGTTCAAAGTAATAAGACAATCCTTTCCATATACAGCATATGGATTAACTAAGAATTTAGTTGTAGCGTATCCTTGAGACAAACAAGTTTCCTCTCTATAAGGAGCCATAAGAACTCTTCCAATTGTTGAAGAAGTATTATCTGCAGAATCTGTATCAACATTAAGCTCCACAACTTCCTCTTCTGATTGAACAGTCATTTCTCCAAGGTCTACATCTATAGCACAATCCCATTCCTTATGATTTACATCACTTTTAGTAAACCCTATAAACCCGTCAGTTAAAATTCCCTTTAACTCAGTAGCATCCTCTCCATCTTTTGCTTCATTATCAAGAGATTCAATTGCCTGATTATACTCAAGATCATCTATTCTCTTCTTAAGATTATTTATATCTGACTGAGTTAAAACTTTTGAGGGTTCATTTACAATGAACTTATCACTGGAATTAGCATAATTTAAGACAGTTCCTATTGTCAAAGTTGTCTTATCACTATTGATAGGAGCCTCACACAACTCCTCTCTATCAGGATTACCCTTAAGAATAATAATATTTGCGTTCTGGTCAATACAATAAGTATCTGCTCTAGAAAGATAATACTTATAATCTATCAAAACTTCACTATTCTCAATAGGCACTGATCCAGAAGATAAAAATGTAATACTAGCATAACCGTTAACAGTTCCTAAAGTATAATCAGTACCTTCTATATTATCTCTCTTATAAATATAAGTTACTTCATAAGAACTACCAGTTGAAGGTTCCTCACCAAGAAGAGACCAATCAATTCTATCTCCAGATAACTGATAATCAGTTCCTTGTACATATGTCTTAGACCCTGCAACTACCTTTTCTATTGAAACTACAGGCTGATCAGGAAGTTCATCATAACCCCCTTGAATTCCTCCTCTAGTCATTTCCCTAGTAATTTTTACTGAAGTAGTTACACTCTCTATATTACTCAATGGTCTATTATTAAGAATAAGAGACGTACCCACATTCCTAAATGTCTTAGGCTCATTAAGAACTACACGAACCATTTTCGGTATCTCACATTCAACTTCCTTCATATTCTGAAGTTCTACCTTATATCCATGAATATAAGCTTTACCTGCTCCTACATATACCGAAGAACTAAACTCCTTATTAGCATTTGTAATACTAAACCCTTCTACCCTAAAATTACCTGAAACATCATAAGTTCTTTGAGCTAACATATCTGTTATAGTAGTTGTTGTATCCTCTATCTGAATAACCTCAGTATAAATAACCCCATTATTCAGCTGGTATATGGAGACAGCACTTTCATCATCAACTGTTAATTCAAGTTTCTGCTGTACTCTAGAGGCACCTTCCATATTAAATCCTTCAGTTCCAACTGCTGGGTTTCTAAGAGAAACATCATCAGAAGCCGTAATAACTTTTTCTACTACTTTTACTCCTATATACTCAGTTCCTACTCCAGTTATATCTACTGATAAAGTCTCCCTAACTTTTCTGACCAACCCATCAACGTATAAAATACCAGGTTGAAGAACCGCCTTATTATTAGAAATCACTAAAGAACAACCACTTATAATCTGCCCATTAGTAAATACAGCATTACCCATTCGTGCCATAAAATCCCTAAAAATAGTACCCTGCTGAGTAAACTCCCTTGCCTGAGCATAATTTCCAGAAGCAGCTAAAATCTGCACATAATCCTTTGTTTCATCATAATCATCATAATAAGGAGAATCACTATATATCTGTAAATCAGCCATTCCCTACCTCCTTAAAATTCAATAATTACTGCCAAACGTTCTCTCTTTGACTCTGATCTATAGGTAACAGTATCATTAGAAAGAACTTCAAGATCTCCTTCAGAAGCCACCTGACTAGGCAATAAAACATATTGAGCAATTGAAATTCCTGGATTCCTCTTTAATCCTGTAAACAATCCAATCTGTCTATATCCAACACCAACAGGAGCTTCATCATAATTCAACCAACAAGAACAGAATACCCATCTACATTTCTGATCAACTACTTCATTCTCCTGAATTATCTTGTAATGCTGATTTCTGTAGAATATAGTTCCTGTATCATCTGGAACTACATAAAACTTTTGTTCTATCTGCTTATAACAAATTGGTTCTTCAAACACACTATCATATGTAGGATTAGGTGGATTCATTTCATCCTCCCATGAAGTTGTTCTTCCTATTCCAATAAAAGCATCCTTAGCGTCATTATACCATGAAATAGCTCTCTTACTATGCCCTTTATTTGTTACTATACTGCTCATATTTTCTCCTTTCCTACAAACTCTTTATCTTATTATATAACTCATTAATAGCCCCTACAATTGTATTAGATTGCGTATTCAAATCAGTTCTTTCTAAAGAACCAATGTCTGGTAAAGTAAGAATGAAATTCATCTTCATGTTACTTCCCATAGTAATCTCCAGATTTAAATCACCAGTTCTTAACTCAACAGTACCAACAGTAGGACTCTTTCCACTTTCACCAGGATCTCCTTTTTCTCCCTTAGACTCAAAAAGCACCCAAGCAGATTTATCCCCATTTAACTCATATGTCTTACCATCTGCAAGGTTTACTACTTTCATATAAGGATATGAATAAATAGACCTTCTTAAATTATCCAACTCTTGCTTAGTTCCAACAGAAAACCGAGAATCTAAAGGTTTCCCTACAAGAATCTCAAAGTTATCAAGTATTCTCATTATTTCACCTCCTCAACTTCAAATGTAAATAAATAATCATTTACACTGATTGAAGGAGACTTATAACAAAGATATTTAACAACATCGGTCCCCAACTCTACATCAATATAATAACTACTAAACAACCCTGTTATATTAAACCCATTTTCGTCCCCTATTCTTTTTAAAACAGAATGTGTGCTAGGAATTGCTATAAACTCACTATTATTAAGATAAGTTCTCTTTATAGAGAACTCCCCTCCAAAAGTTCTATAATTTGCCATTTTCTTAATTGCTATCTGACCTGGCTCACTATTAGAATCTATCAGAGAATAAAATATAGGATATACCGTCTTAATTTCTATCCTTTTCTCTATAGCATTAAACTCTTTATCCCTTAAAATTACAGATATCGTATTATCCTTTCTAAATTCAATATTAGTATCACATGTATAAACTCCCTCTTTCCATGATACCTCACCAAAAGTAACTAATACATTATCCTGATATATCTCATATGATGCTACTTCGGTTAAACATTCTTTAACCTCTATATTTATTAAAGTAATCTTATGTAGTTCACCTCGAACGTGCACTTCATCATTTATATTTAGCTTAAAATCAAAAGAAATTGTTCCACTTCCATAAAACATTCTATTTAACACTTGAATAATTGGTAAAGAGGTGAACTCATCACCCACCTCTACTCCACCAACTTTATTTTCAACTGGTTTAGATGTTGAATACACTTGTGAAACTGTCTCGGACAAGGCATTACCCGTAAATATTGGATTTGCATATAATCCATTATCAAGCTTTATTGAGTTTAACATAGGTTTTTTGCTTATTACATAATCAACATCAATTTGATTAGAAATCACTGACACAAGAGTCTCTGAATCAAGATATTGATCTTCCCTCATAGACTTGACTGAATCATAATATGCAAAATACTTAAAGTTTCCCTTTATTACTGCCATTATTTACCTCCTTTTGTAGCAAGATCTAATCCATAAACTTTATCCATAATTGATTTAAGTGACATACTACCTACCTGAGAAACACTATAACTAACATCTCCAGGTCTTAATACTCCTAAACTTCCACCATACAAAGATTCTATGTCTATAGTATAGTATTTCTTACTCTCTTTCTCTATTAACTTGACATATGAATCCATCAGTACCCATAGATCACTTGTTGAAGTCATAGGATACAATACATACCTTGACTCTAAATCTGACGATCCTACATCCCTAAGTAAAGTCAAATAATATTTTATTCCTCCAGGAATTACTTTATCCAGATATTCCAAGGTTCTTTCATTATAGTTAGATGTTTGAATATCCATAACACCCAACATAACATATTTCTTGTCACTCCATCTATCTCCATTATCCCACCTAGAATAATCATATCTAAACATCTTATCCCTAGGATAGGAAATAGAAGCATACCCATCTTGAATTTTCCCCTTGTAATATGTCATATCCCCTAAAAAATAGTTATCAGAATACCCTCTAGTAGCTGTCTTTACTATATGTTCAAAAGAACCTTTCTTCTTATATTCCTGGATGTATCTTTTCATCATTTCTCTTTGTATTTCTGAGTCTTCCGTCTCAATATAAGGAAACCCCAACATAGATGCAAACTCTGGAAGAAACTCTTCATTAACATAGTCTACTGAAACCAAATCAGTAAACCTATCAAGATCAACTTTTATATTCTGAAATACCCTATTTGTAGACTCAATAACTACAGACTTAAACTTCTCATTCTCAGACATTCGAGGTCCAAATAAGCCTTTTATATCCATAACAACCTCCTATATAACTAATACAGATATATTAGCATTCAAAAACTGTGTCTCAGAAAGAACAAGACTGTCTTTTAAAGATAATTCTACTTTAGTAATGGCCTCAGACATTCTCAAAATCTCGTTTGATAAAATAACTGGATTCAAAGTCATTTGAAACCTTAATGCTGTTTTTTCATTACCTTTCACATATTCCTCATATGAATACTCCTCAATCAATTTATTATACACAAGATTTCTAACTGTTTCCGTACTAGTAGAACCAATCAATTTAATTCTTACCTCTAAATTTATACTAACAAAATCTACTGACTGAACTATTACAGTAGTCATAGGTACAGTCACTTTTTGTAACCTTTGAGTAAGTTCTGTAAGCATTGAAGCATTCACATCTACACCATCTACAGTAGTAACAAACGCCTTCATTAAATGAGGAGTTCCCACAACTGTATCATTCCTTCTCCAGTCATACACTTCACAATCAATTACCCAAGGCTCTTTACGAACCATAGTATCAAAATCTTCTCTCAAAATAATCCTATTATATGTCTTAAGCCAATTCTGAGCATTAGCTTTCTGTCTATTTAAACTTACCTCATCAAAAGCTCCATAAGTGCCTTTAGGATTGGATACACTAACAACACCTGAAGCCTCTTCTTTAGTTCCAACGTAAACAACTTTTCCCTTCTCTACCTTACCTAGTCTATAAGCATCAATTTTACCTGTAGGTCCTAAGGTCTCTAAAATCTGAACCTCTAATAACTTATCATCTCCCTCAGACAGATAATTCCTCCAATTATAAGTAAACATAATATAAACCATATCCTTAGAATCTAAATGCACTGAATACTTCTTTCCACCACTTGTCTCTAAGTATGCATCATCAACTTTCTCCCACCCTTCATTCAATATCTTTACATATTTAAGTGGAACAGGAGACTCGGTTAGATACAACTTATAAGATTCCCTTACAAGACTCTCTGGATATATTAATTTCCTAAGAGAACCTTGTACAATATTAACATCAATACTATTAGCTCCCTCGTACATATAAGCATCTTCAAGTGTTACATAATCAGCCACATCCTTATCATCAGCATAAACCATTGTACCTTCTGGTATAAAAATACTCCCCTCTTCATAACTATCATCCTCATGTTTAACCCTATCAAACCGAACTACACCTAATGCAGGACCAATAGATTCATATGAATACCCTAAAGAACTCATTATACTCTTAACATTCTTTTTCTGTCTAGCAGATTTCAAAAAACATTCTAAAGCCTGATTATCCATATAGAAAAGCAACATATCTGCAACACCTGCACATATGTCAGTGTATTGCATTTGAATTGAAGACATATTAAAATCTGTCCAATCTGGATTGTATTCTTTTATATACTCTATTATCTCTTCACGGATATCCTCAATATCCTTTGATACATACTTCTTATCAAACATAATATCCTCCTTTACAAACTAGGTATCTTCCTTTCTACCGTATAAACATATGAATCAGGAGTTCCTATATCCTTTATAATATAATCTATTCTAACACTAATCTTAGTTGGCCCTACCTCAGAGGACAACGAAACTACAGTAATTCTAGGCTCCCATTTTTCTAAAGCCTGCCTACAGTATTCCATAACAACATCTTTGGTTAAATCATCTGACTGCTCAAATAACATTTCTTTTACCCTTGAGTTATATTGAGGACAGAAAAACCTACTACCATCTGAAGATAGAATATCCTCTATAGACTCATATATTCTCTTTTTACCATTAACAATGTTAATCTCCCCATCCTTAATAAAATCCCTTAAAGTAGAGCCCTTTCCCATTCTATCTGGAATGTTTTCATCATTATAATATTCCTGTTCATCGTCATAATACCCAAACACCTAATGACCCTCCTTCTCATAGTCTCTTAGATCTATTGCTCCCTTTGAATCAGTCAAATTGATAAAACTACCCTGTATATTCACTGTAGTAGCCTGAAGATCAGCAATCCCAGAAGCTAACCTCAAAGTAGCACTTCCATCACTAGCCAATACAGCACTTCCATTACCTAAAATCCTGCTATTTCCCTTCTTCATATCAAAATTATCTACCCCTATTTTCATATAGGTTCCATTACAATTAGCTTCAATATAATCATCCTTTATGTAAAACTTAGACCCTCCATAAATTATCTCTACTCCACTATCATTCATTCGAATAGAGGCCTCTGAATTATTTATCTTAATCTGTCCATTCTTATCTATCAAAACAGAACCAGTTTCATTACTTAACAAAACTGATCCAGAACGTAAAACTTTAATTCTAACATTTCCTACTGAAATATTAGTGCCCGAACCTGTCATGGCAAATAAATCACCTTGTCTATCTCTAAGAACAATATAGTCCTCATTAGAGGACTCATCCATGTATAAAATATCTCCTGAAGGAGATTGATATACAACCTTAGAAGTCAGTCCTCTTCCATCTTTAGGAGAATCATTATCCCCTGCTACTGTATTCCTTATCTGTCCTGCATTTTTAAGAGAACGTGACTTAGTAGTCTCACTAGAATACACACATCCCAACCACACAGGGTAATCAGAATCTCCATCCTCAAACACAACCCATACAGTATTACCAATCTCAGGTATAATAAAAGAGCCAGAATTGTAAGAAGCATATGGAAGTGAAGGATAAGCCCAAGGCAAATCTTCATCACTTATTCCATCGTGTAGCCCTCCAATCCTGGCTTTTATTCGACCCATCTGCTTTGGATCTTCGTTATCTATTACTATTCCTCTATTTATAGCACCCACATTAGTGGGTGCCTCCTTCATATCATAAACTCTCTTTTTATTAGGATTATAAACCCTAGTAGACATTGGCATTATAAAACCCTCCTTATAGATGTGTAATTAGACATAACTTTAGAAAACTTTATAACATCACCGGTTTGTGGAGCATGACAAACCCACCCATTTCCTACATAAACCTGCACGTGACCAGAACTTCCTGACCTTCTAACAACGAGATCTCCAGGTTTAGCCTGATCAAGGGAGCCTACAGAAGTACCTACACTAACTAAAGTAGCCGTTCCACCACTAATATGACCTCCAAGCTGATTTATCAAAGCACATGCAAAACCAGAACAGTCATATGAATTAGGTCCCTTACCACCCCATTGATAGGGCAAACCAAGATAATTCTGACATGCTCTACTAACATAATTATCAGGTACACCAGAAGGAACGCTCACTGATCCACTTACTGAGACTTCAGAAGCTTTAAAAACTTCCATAGTCTTTCTTCCCCAAGCTACTGCATCAGAATGATTAGAAAAGTATAGATCTATATGATTCCCCTTAATTGCTCCTCCAACATCCTCGGCAGTATATGTGTGATCATTAAATATAACTTTTGTACCTAAAGGAATTACTTTTGGATCTACTGCAATGGTTCTTCCTTGAACCGGAGTAGTTCCAGATTTAGTTTTAGAAGGTCTTCCTGTTACTTCCGGAGAATACTTACCACAACATTTCTTACAGGAACAATATGCAGTAATAGTAAACATTCCAAGACTAGATCCTTTTTGATAAAAAGAACTATCTCCAGAACTCTCCCTTAATGTAGTTGTTGTTTCTACATCCAAATTAGCCTGAGCACCCGCATACAAAACTAATTCTGTTGTAAAAACTCCATCCTGAATCAAATCCTCTACAGAAGCAATCAAATATTCACCTGAACTAAAATGAATAGAACCAGATCTTGTAAAACACCTAACTCTTATATTAGACCCTGCCTGAATGTTAGGCTTTCCCTTTAACATTAAAGTTGCTGTCCAGCTCAAAGAATTAAGAAGTTCTACCTTATTCTGTATCTTAGCAGCATCTGAAACTGTATCTACAGTAGAAGATAATAATCCAGCTTTTTGATATCCATTTCCATCCCTATTAGTAACTGTAGTTACTGTATTCTCATTAGCCGTAGCACTTACTGTATTAACTACATATCCAGAAGACCCTACTACTCCAGTTAAAATGCTAGATGTCTCAGGATACCAACCCATTACTTCTTCAGAGGATTCACCAATAATAAAATCATAAGTGTCCTCACTAACAATATAACCCTTAGGAAAGAAATACATACTAGTTCCTGTGCTTAAACTCTCCAAACATAACTGATATTGTCTCTTTCCTTCTATAGATATAGCATAAGGAATTACTACAGTATCAATAAACTCCTCTGCACTTTGTCCTTTCCTTCTATAACATTTTAAATCTATATCTGTAGTTTCCACAAGAGTCTTAATTATCCATCCCTCTTCAGCAGCAATTTGAGCAACTATATCTGAAGCCCTTCCCATATAATATTTAGCTGTTGAACTAGAGGTTGTAGCTTTTACCACTCCTGTCGGGACTCCTTCTATTGTAATAATCAAACTTGTTCCTTCAAAAACCTCTGCTAAATTAGTGAGAGTAGCCTTATATCTAGGACTAATAACCCCTCCACTATACCCATACCAAAATTCAAACTCTTCAGTATTAGAAGTTAAAATAGCCTGTTCAACATCTAATCCCATTGAGTCATATATTTCTATCACTACTGACTCACTAGCTCCTCCAGCAAGTCTAATATGGTCAATAGATATCAGATCGTTAGGACCCTCAAACGTACTGTCACCTATTTTAAACCCTATACAGGGTGCATACACTCCTGCCATTTACCAACTCAAAGCAACAGACTTAGGAGGAATCCTAAGTACAGTACCTACTGGAACAACAAAAGGGTCCTGTATTCCAGAAGCTACTGCTATAACCCACCAATACAAAGCACTCCCATAAAACTTATATGAGACTAAATCAAGTCTATTCTCATATCCAAGTGGGACAGCAAAAAAACTATCCTTGTTAGATCTCTTAAACTCTAACACATTTTGACTTTCAATATACTCATATCCATCACTTTCTATTCTGTCAAGATATTTATATCTTGAAGCAGTTCTAGATGTTTTCTTATATCTATTTACCTCAGACATAACTACCTCCTAATTTGGATTAATCCAATTACCCATATGACCCTTAACTTTAGTAATATTAATCATTCCCTTCGCCTTATTATAAATCCAATACTTTCCAGGCTTACAAGTTCCTGTAGGATTACCTGAAGATTTACCAATTAAGGCCTCAGCAGACGTATAAAATCCTTTCTTAGTTTCTGTCAAATTATACTCACTACCAACCTCATACTGTACAGCACTAGAACTTCCCTCTTTACTAGAAACATTATTTCCTGAAGTATTTATATTTGTCTCTAGTAATGAGCTTGTGTTAGACTTTGAAGTATTAAAAGTTCCTGTATCTTCTACTTCAGAAAACTGAAAAGTACATTCACATATCCTATACATAGAATCTTTATATCCACCCTTCCACACTACATCGAATGACTGAGGAACTGCTTTAATATTCAAGAAGTCTCCTATACGTACCATTACATAAGGAGGTGTTAATACAGTAGCCTTATACGGTTTCAACATTGCTCTTAAAGAATTTACTACAGAATTCAAATCTCTTCTATAATCCAGAGAAAGTGTAACAGTAAACGACACTGTTCTAGGTCCTGAATTTGAATAAGCCTTAAAAGGTGAGCTCCTGCCCTGAGTGACCTGATCTGAAAAATTAGCTATATATGAATCATTAACAGTTTCTGGTATTTCTACATCAAAAACAACCTTAGCAGAGGTATTTAAATCCATTATATAACATGGAATCTTTTCTATATTCATCTTTTATTCCTCCACTTAATTATATGAATATATTGAGCTACTTCTAGAGTGTATAGTGTTTCTATTAGAAGCAGATGTTCCATTTATATTCTTGGTATTCTTCTCAATATTACCTAAAGTCTCTACAATAGTAGAAATAGAATCTAACTTATCCTTAATAACCTTTGTGTTCTCAGAAACATCCTTAAACTCTTGAGAACCCATTCTCTTAGTATCTGAAGAAACAGTTCTATAAGCAGAACTCTCTTTGTCTCCTATAGAACTAATAAGAGATTTAAACGATTCGTTCTCAAAATTATTATTCCAAGACATGATATCAAACTTACTTCTATCACTATCTCCAACTCTCCACCACTTAGCAGAATTTCTTGAATAAGAATCTCCTAAAGCTTCCTTTAATAAATCTTCTACCTCAGAATTACTTAAATCATCAATATTTTCTCCATGTGTCTGAAAAGCCTTCTTTAAAGCCACATAATAATATTTATTATTATCACTCGAATTATATTCATTGTATAATGACTGCCTAATATCATCTACTAAACTATTACTCGATTGCAGTGAATATGTTTGAGACCCATACAAACCTGAACCTACTGTCTTAAGATTAAGAATAGAAGATACCTGATCCTTAGATAAAGACTTTAGAGATTCTATTACATCAGAAACAGACCCCCAGTTATTCTGACCTATGTCCACTCCAGAGGACTTCAAAATATCCATCATCTGATTATCACTAGAAGAAATCAATTTCCCATTAGAGTCCCTCCAATAAGTAGATACCCATGACTTAATCCAATCAGTAGACCCACTAGAAAGATTCCCCTGTAAATCACTTAAATACTGTTCCTTATCCCTTTTAGCTCCAGAACCATTTCCCTGAATAGCAGCTATCAAAGAATCTGTATCACCTACATATCTAGACTCCTCTTGCCCTTTTACATCTTTACCTAAATAAGAACCTTCCTCATTAAGAATATTTCCAGTACTGCTAATAGCATCTGGTAATCCTGCTCCATATACTCCAAGCCAAGTTGTCCCCAATAAAGCTGCATCGTATACAGAACTAATTCCTCCTAAAGCTGAATACATTCCAGCAGAACCAGCAGCACTTGCACCAGCAGCACTTGCACCAGCAGCACTTGCACCAGCAGCACTTGCACCAGCAGCACTTGCACCAGAGAATAAAGATCTAATTCCTCCTCTAGAGAATGCTCCTACAGCTTTTACTCCCAAAATACCAGTAAATATTGAAACAATATTACCAAGAATTCCATTTGACTCCTCGTTTAAACCAGTAAGAGTATCCGCTATACCTGACAAAATAGAAGACTGGTTCTCCAACTCAGTTAAAGTAGATGTGTAATACTGATCGTTCATATCCTGCAAACTCGAATTATCACTTGTAAGAGACTCCGTACTTAAACTTCCACTATTATAAGCCGCAGCATATCCCTTTAACTGATCTTTACTTATACCTATCTGACTACTTATAGTATTAAGTAAAAGCTCAGAGTATCCTTGTCCCATAATATTTGAAGCCATTTCTCCAATATATTTGTTAAGTCCATCATAGTTTCCATTAGAAAAGAACTCCTCAGCTTTAGAAACATCACCACCACCAAAAGCAATGAGTCTTATTAAACTATCATTTCCATATGCTGTGCCTGTCTGAGCCATTTTCTCAATATAAGAAGTATCCAACCCAGACTTACTTGCTGCAGCAACAGCATCAATATAACTATTAACAGATGTTGGACTTAAATACCCGACTATACTCTCTAAAGACTGAACAACTTTCTGTGAATCTGCTCCATAGGCTCTAGTCTTAGATATCTCTGTAAAAGAGTCTACCAAACTATCAGATGTCAGATTGTTTCTCTCTGCCCAGTTTATATACCCTTGTAATGCTCCTGCATTTATATTAGTTTGCTTATTAAGTTCTGTAAACTGAGTAATAATCTGATCAAGATAGTCCTCTTGTACATTCACAAGACTTGAATATACATCAATCTGATCCGAAGTCGATATCCTTCCACCAACCTCTTTTGAATTATTTATAAACTGATCAGTTTTCTCCTGTACATCACTATAACCTGTTCCTCTTCTTTGAGCATAATCCCAGCGACTAGTAAACCTTTCTTTACTAGAACCTGCTATATCTGAAACAAGAGACCTAATTGATGAACTTATTGACTGCCATAAAGCATAACTCATAAGCTCATTCATAGGCTCATCAGCTCTTCTTCTATAAATTCTTCTATGATTGTTATTTTCAGAGTTAGTATCACTTGTAGAATTTTTTACCTTTCTATCATAGTAATTACTAAGTACATCAAGTTCCTTTTTAAGGAACTCCATATAATCACTCCAGTACTCCTTCTCTTCATCTGTATAAGTGGATGATATATCTTTAAAGGATTGTTCCATGTCCTTGGTATAATTCTTCATTTCTTCTCTAACTTTTTCAAACTGCTGTCTATATTTATCTAATTCATCACCTTCAGAAGAAAGAATCTTATTCATTTGCTTATGTAAATAATCAAGACCATCACTTGCTGAGTCCTGTAAATCTTCCATCTCTTCTTTTATAGCCTTTACTATATCAGCTGTTACATCTTGAGAGGAACCAAATGTCTGCTCTTCTCTTATTTTATCATTACTATCATCTGAACCAACAGATTTCCATCTTGGTCTCCTAGCCAAATTAATACCTCCTCTCAAACACAAAAATAGGAAGAAACTTTAGTCTCTTCCTATTTAATATAGAACTCTATCTATTTTCCCTAGCTTCTTTCATGGCCCTGAAGCGTTCATCAATATGACTTATATGAAACTTTCTTTCTATTACTTTCATTTTATTTACATCAGAAGATGTGAAATGTCCATAATAAACCAAGTCAGATTCTATAGAGAGTAAATCTTGTAAACGATTACTCCTAACATTCTCTATACTTTCAAAAGCTTCGTATTCTTCCCTCAACAATAAATCAGTCATCAAAGACTGGGCGAAAAAACTCACTTGTAATCCTAACGATACCTTCTCCATCACCATACTCTGGTGATTTCACTTTGACTCTAGAAGTGAAACCAAAATCTACCTTTTTAGAAAGGTGATCAATATAAGCTAAGTCCACACCTCTAAGATCATTTACAAATCTAAGAGCATCGCTAAAATTAAGCTTCTCTCCATTAACACTTTCTATTCTTTTAACAAACGAAGCTTCATAAAACACTTCAGAATAAGGTTTATTAAGCTTTTCTGCCTTATCTTTACAATACTCCCTTAATTTCTTAAACTCTCCTACAGTCAAATGATGTATTACTACCGTATTCTTACTTAAAGGAAGCACACCCGAAGGCATCTGAAAATCATCCGGTAACTCCTTAATCTCTACATCATCCAAATTTACCTTCATCTCATGAATCCCAGAAGGAAAGGTCACTCTAGCATAATAACTTGAACCATATGAATGTATTCTCAGTTTCCATAATAAGAAATTCTTATCCTCCTGAGTTAAGCTATCTAAGTTAATCTCCGGGGACTTAATACAATGTTTAAGAATGAAATCCAAAGACTCTTCTGATGTGGACCCAAATGCTGTCTTTTCACATTCAAAATCCAACATATCCATTACAATTTTCTTACCCTTTAATTCTGGATTAAAAAATCCTCTAGACGGTAAACTTACTTCCGTTAAATACTCAGCCATAATACTCTCCTCTCTATACCTCAATAATATCAATCTATCTTATACACCCATTTCTTATTTCCTGACCTATAAACTTTATAATATCCCTCTTCAATCATAATCATATCCTCTTTATTTCCTGGTAATTCTTTTACTTTCTCATATCTATCTGGAAACTTCTCTTTTAAGTTTTTCAACATAGTCTGTTCCCTCTTTAAATAAAACTTATCCCTATACCAGTAGTAACGAGGACTAGTATATCCCTCAAAAGAATACCCTAGTTTAGGATAAATACTACCTAGAAAATAATCATTATCAGAATAAGACAGTATCTCATGTAAATCTGGAACATTATCTACAAAATACTTATGTAACTTTTGTGCCCCTCCTATAACAGTAAATCCGTCTTTCACACAATATCTGTGTAACTCATAATAACCATTTCCCCTTCGATTATACCTTTGTAAACCAAAAGACATTACCGCATAAAGTCCCTCTTCATAAAATAGTCCATAATTAAGTGTACCATGATTAGAGAACCCTTGTAAATGATATTTGTCACAAAACTCCCTAGCTACCTTAGTCTCAATAACTCTAACTTCACACTTTCTTCCATATATTTTAATTTTTGACTTAAATAAAGACCTAAGATACATTTTAATTCTATTCTCATTTTCATCCCAGTCTATGTCGAATATCTGAATCAAATGTATACCCAACTTCTCAGAGGCTATAAACTTATTTAAATGATAATCCTTATCTTTCGGTTCCTTCATAGATTTACCTTCTGTAGAATGCCAGTAAGAACCATTAAATTCAATTCCTATTTTATATTCTGGATAATACAAATCTATCTCTGCATTTCTATCATTAGGTTTGATTAAACCCCTAATGTTTTTCTCAACTCTTGTTTGCCCTAAACTTTGTATGTATTCATTAACCACGTCCTCATACTTAGAATGAACATAAGGTTTAACACACATAGGACATCCAGATTTCCTTTCACCAGTGGAAACACACATATGAACATAAACCCATTGCTCGTAGATTCCATGTTTATCACACTTAAACTTACACTTTTGATGAGAACCTAATAATCCTTTTTTAGCTAATTCTTTATCCTCTTCATTAGCTAACTCATCAATAAACCATTGAGGAAAAACAATTTTCTGTGCCCTTGAATCCAGTCTTCCTTTCCATAGATTTCTAGCCCTATTCCTAGTAAACTCTTTATCCTTTAACAACTCCTGATTCTTTATATATGCTGCTTTTAATCCTGAAGAAGTCTGCCTCTCTTTTCCACATAAAGGACACCCTCTATACTCCTCTCCTCTAGATACAACAATCCTCTTCTTTACAGGCAAAACATAAACACCATGCTTACTACACTTAAACTCAACTTTTTCTGTAGTCTTAAGTTTACCTTCTCTAGCTCTTTGTTTATCTTCTTCATTATACAAATTATCAATAAACCATTGAGGATACACTCTCAAATTACCACCTCCCACCAATACAATAACAAATACGAACAAAATAAAAGAGAGAAGACTAAACAGCCCTCTCTCATAAACTCTTATTCTCTTTTTGCATCATCATAAGTTATAGTAACCTGAATAACCTTTTTATCAGCACTTTCACCAGAAAGGCTTCCATAGGAAACTCGGCTAGGCCAGCATCCCTCAAATTTCCATGTCCTCTCATAACTACCATCCGGCCCATACTGAGTAACCGTTACCTGCCGTTTATAATCTGTACACCAGCCCATTTTACCTGTTTTAGAGTCATACACCTGATCCTGCCACTTAAGTATCTGACTCTCAATATCTGCCACCATAGCATCCATAAAAGAAAACGTAGAGTCACCTACTTCTCTCTTTCCTGCTACTTTAGCTGTAGAGTTTCCATAACCTACACCAATAACAGGATTAGAAAGTTCTGGCAAAGTACAAGACTGCACCATAAATGTTAAATCCTGACTAGTTCCACCTATACTAATCTCATACCAGTTAGTCTCCTGCACCTGATAGTGCTTAGAGTTGCCTAAATGGTTAGCATTATACTGTCTTCCCATTTACTCTTCCTCCTCTACAAAATATGTGTCGTCCTGAGTAACTACATATCTAATAGATATAAACTCAATAGCTCCAATAGGTTTTACATAAATAATTCCAGGAGCCCTGTTATTAGAAATATCTTCATCAGTAATAGTTGTCCTATCCATTTTAACTTTAAAATCCTCAACACCCCGATTAGCTTTAATTTCATTGAGAATAGGCTCAACTCGATTCTTCCACTGTGCCCAAGTTAAAGGATCGTTAGGCTCAAACAGTGTTTCAAGAGAAATACTAACAACAGCTTTCTTAATATAGTTAGCAAGTCTTCTAACTCCTATCTGACAATATAAAGAATCTGGAGATGTAGCAGAAGTACTCCTATTCTTAAAAGTAGTATTACCCATAATAACAGTCCCTTTTCCAACAAACTGAACTATAGGATTCACTTTCTTTTCATAAAGAGCATCTCGTTCCTCCTTAGTTAAAACAGCATTACAAGAAACTGCGTCTGAAATGACTCCTCTATTATTTCCATATCCTGCTGGAGCATACCAACAATAATCTTTACTATCAGTATAAGCCATAGCTCTTAACCCAGTAGAAGATGCTGGCGCCTCATAAATAGTTCCTGTGTAAGGATCTACAATATTGACTGTTGGAAAATATGTTATACACTGATCATTATCCAAACTTGAATATGTCTCGTCCTCTATAATACCCTTAGTAAATCTTTCATAAGTTGTGCCTTCAGGGTAATCCAGTATTACAACACAGTCACTACGTTTTTCTGCTACAGCAATTAACTTCTTATTAATCTCTGTATATTTAGCCATATAAGCTGTCCACTTAACCTCATCGGTTACTGTTTCCGGGGTTGTATAAAGAAGTTTAGCGTATTCCTCTCCATAAGGAGCTACAAGCACAGATACATCAACTGCCTCTGTATTCTCAAAATACCCAAAAGCAATACCATCATTAACTACTTTACTAGATTCTCCATCAATTCCAACTTCTACTCTACAGAAAATTATCTTACTCGTATATTTAAGAACTCTTTCAGCAGTAGCAACTGCTTTATAAAATGCCCCCTCATCATCAGTAGAATTACCAAACCTCTTATGAAGTTCCGAAATTGATGTAATAACTGTAGGCTCATAAGGTCCATCAGAAGAAAAACCAATAATTCCATACACATTCTCCACCTGAGGATTGTGTTCAGGAATCATCTCTTCCTCTAAAAACTCTACTGCTGGAGAAGTGTACCCCTTATTATAAACATTTACTCCACCTGGTAATGGCATATCAAACCCTCCTTATTCTTTAATTTCTAAATATCTTACTGGAATATCTTCTATTAAATTAACCTCTTTATCAAAAATCATTTGAACATTTGTTACTTGAATGCTAATTGTCTGTCTATAAATAACACCCATTTCTTCAAATTTCATTACATCTGTAGCATTATCAGTATCCAACAACTTAATCGGATAACTCTCTGAAAACTCCTCTTTTGTCCCCTTAGAATATATTACATTAACATTAGGTTTTAAATAAAGATACATACAAAGCTCTCGCCATATCTCATCAACTTCAAACCTTCTGTCTGATATAACATCTATCTGATACAATGGAGTTACAGGAAAGGCTCTTTCCCGTAAAGATTCCTCTTTACCCAAGAATCTACCTCTCCTAATAGCAGGATCATTTGCTCTGTATTGAAACCCAAAAGGATTATTCACCCTATCAAATGCTATCATAGGAAAGGCAATTACATGTTGATTCTTTCCCTGCTTATACTGCTTAGGAGAAGTCTTATTAGCTACAGTATTCATACTCTCTCTGTTAATAACCTGAGATTTCTGTGTGTCTTCCTCTGTAGTTACCAGATCTTCTGAGAACTTTTTCTTATTATCAAAAGCATCCTTCTCTAAAACCCTAAATAAAGGTCCAAAATAAACATTTGGATATACACCTTTCAACTTCTCAGTTAACGCTTCGTCTACACAAGCTAAACTCATATCACTATCTCCTTAAACAATAACCTTCATAGATCAAGGGCAATTCTTCAATCATAGTGTTCAATACATATCTAAACAAAGGTCTGGCGGGAACCCTAAAGTTTCCATATTCCAGAATTCTTGCAAGATCCCTATATCTCATATGTGAATAATGTTTTAGCCTATTATCAAACCCTATCACTCTATTTGATTTAACTTTCAGATGTTCCTTTAAAGCTTCTGTAGCCTCCCACTGATTCAGTGAATACCCCCTACTTAACTTATACTCTTCATATTTAGGGTTCAGTTTCTTCCAATACATTCCATAGAGATTAAAAGTTATTGCCTCTTTAACTCGTACTACATATAAACTAGCTAAATAATCCTCAAACTTAGAATCCTCATAAGGAACATCCCATACCTTATTCAAAACATCAATGTAAATCATACATCTACCTTCAAATATGAAAAATCATTATTCTGTCCATTATCATCTAAAGAACTCTCGTATTTCTCTGTCTCCGGTATAGAGTCTGTCTTAAATCTATAAGGAACTAACTTACAGATCCAAGTCAATACTGGAATACTATTCCCTACAACTTTAGATACCTTGAACATCCTACTAGAATCAAGACCAAGAGAAGATATAAGACATATCTTCATATTCTCCCTTATCTCTATAGGAGTACCATCATCAGCTAAAGATACTACATGAGCTATTAAAGCTTCTGATTCTCCCTCAATTACCCAACCATATTTCTTGAGCAAAGGTTGTGGATTCCTCTCAAATATAACAGAAATCTTTATACCTTTCTTATATGTAGTCGAGTAATCATGATACATATCTGTAATTTCCTGATCTACCTGGTATAAAACAGCCTCTTGACCTATGAGAGAGAATCCTTCTCTGATATTATCTATTTGATAATCATACTCCTTTTCACTCATTGTCAAGATACCCATACTTACTCTCCCTCTTTAATAGAAAGATATTTCTTAACAAGATCTATCTTACCCTCATTAAGAGCCTTTCTCATAAATGAAGATCCATTACACATATCAAGACGAGCACTTAATTCAGCAATATCCACTTCTTCATTTACTTCACACTCACAAGGATTCTTTTTACATTTAGGACAGATACCCTCCTCAGGATCCTCTTTATCCTCGGAATCCTCTTTAGAATCACTTTTATCCTCATGATCTTCTTCATTTACTTCACACTCACAAGGATTCTTTTTACATTTAGGACAGATACC
>ERZ1024347.5-NODE-5-length-34463-cov-182.677517_pt1 | contig 34463 bp, 51 predicted proteins | sample MGYA00520790_ERZ1024347 | MGnify/ENA primary metagenome ERZ1024347 (study PRJEB33242, sample SAMEA3444256) | Homo sapiens | biome: Host associated; feature: Gastrointestinal tract; material: Stool | place: Uganda | collected 2011-01-01 ...
TTGCACAAGCTTAGCCTTAACTTCTTTACCTGATGGGATTACTAGTATTGGAAACGAAACTTTTTACAATTGCGCCAGCCTAGCTTTAACTTCTTTACCTAGTGGTGTAACTAGTATTGGAAACCAAACTTTTTACAATTGCGCAAAACTAGCCTTAACCTCTTTGCCTAGTGGGATTACGAGTATTGATTACCGTGCTTTTAGCGGTTGCACAAACCTAGCTTTGACTTCTTTACCTGAGGGGCTTACGAGTATTGAAAATAGTGCTTTTGACGCCTGCACAAACTTAGCTTTAACATCTCTTCCGAGTGGAGTTACCAGTATAGGTTTGGCTGCTTTTCGAAATTGCACAAAACTAGCCTTAACCTCTTTACCTGAGGGGATTACTAGTATTGGAAGTAATGCTTTTGAAGGTTGCACGAACTTAGCCTTAACTTCTTTGCCCAGTGGTCTTACTAAAATAGACGTACGTACTTTTGATATGTGCAAAAGTCTAGCTTTAACATCTTTACCGAGTGGGCTTAAGAGTATAGATCTGTATGCTTTCCAAGGTTGCACAGGCCTAACCGAAATTACTTTCGAGGGTACGCCTAACTCTATAGACTCAAACGCTTTTAGCAACTGCACCAACCTAACAACCATTCGTGTTCCCTGGGCTGAGGGTGAAGTTCCAGGTGCGCCGTGGGGAGCTACTAACGCCAGTTTAATATATTCATATACCCCCGAAACAACATAATCTAGGTATTGAAAATGAGAAATAGTAAATACTACCATGATTACTATTTAAAAAACAAAGATAAATTAAGAGAAAATCTAAAAGTTTACTATTTTAAAAACAGAGAAAAAATTAAAGAATATTCAAGAATTTACTATATTAAAAATAGAGAAAGACTATTAGAATATCAAAAACAGTATTACATGAAAAACAAAGAAAAAATAAATGCAAAGCAGCGTGAAAAACGCAAAAAAGACAAAGAATTGAACAAACAAATTTGCAATATGGATTGTTTTAATTGTATTTATGATGATTGTATTTTAAAATAATAAAAAGGAGAAATGAACATGCAAAAATTAGTAATGTACAGACTTATAGCAGATGAAGGTAAACTTATAACAAACGGAGAAATAACTGGACCAGTTATAGACGTAGCACCTAATTTATATGTAAATGACTTTTATGAAATCGACGAGCCTAAAGAAGAAGAAAAAGAAGAAGAAAAGTAAAATCAAAAGACCGCAAAAGCGGTCTTTTTTTGTTTTGTGGATTATTGATTAAATTTTAATAATTTAAAAAAATTTAATTTTTTTAAAAAATAGTTGACAAATATAAAATAATATGATATTATATAAACATGAGAGCAAAAGAGGTGAAATAAATGCTTAATATGATTGATTATCTAACAGAGGAAGAAATATTCAAGGTTATAGATATATGTCAAGAGTTTATAAACGGAATAAATCGCAGTGATATTTATAACCTGATATTAAACTACGATAGTGCCATAATGAAAAAGAAATTTAAAGAAGCTGCAACCATGGAACTTGCTTTATATTATATTTATCATTATGCAAAGCGTAAATGTAAAAGAATAAGTCCAATAAAAATTCAAAAAAATAAGGAGCAATTAAAATGTACTCAAACTATGATTATGACAGATACTTAACAGAAAAACAGGCAGAATATGAAGACAGGTGTAACAAACCAGTAGAAACTTGTTTCGAATGTGATGAAGATTTATATGAAAATGAAGAATGTTATTATATAAACGGTCATTATTATTGCAAAGATTGTATAAGAAGATCCGCTATAGTATTAGAAGAAGAATCTTACTTATACGAATAAATTTAAAAAGTTGGTGCATATAATTGGAAAATAAAAAAACAACAAAAAGAAAAGTTAAATCAAGAAAAAAACTTCAATTTAAAATTTTAGATAAATATACAACAATAAAAGAATTTTGTGAAGACATAGGATATTCATATGCAAATGCTCATGGGGTAGTTGTAGGAGATAGAGACGGGACTTTAAAATTTTGGTCCCTTGCTCAAAAAGCTCTCGATATACCAGATGAAGAAATGTGGAGTTATCAAAAAAGAGAAGGTGAAAAATCAAATGAATAATTTTAAAAATGAAAAAGAAATAATAACAGTTACCCAGTTGCCAGTAATAGAGCAAGCACTTGACAATATAAGTTCAAAAATAGAACACGAAATTCAAGAAGCTAAAAACACACTACCATCAGATTTGTCAAAAACAACTGTTCACCTTAAAAAATTAAGAGCCAAACTTAAAAAAGAATTTGAATGGATTGAATCTCAAAGGAAAACAGTTAAATCTGAAATTTTAAAGCCTTATTTAGATTTTGAAGTTTTGTATAAATCTAAAATATCAGACAAATTCAAGGAAGCAGACAAATATTTCAAATCTAAAATATCAGAAATCGAATTCGAAATAAAAGCAGAGAAAGAATCTAAATTAAAAGATTATTTCATTGATGTAGCTACTTCTAAGAATATAAAATATATTAGCTTTGAAGATTTGAACTTAAAAATAAATCTATCAGATAGCTTAAAAAGTTATTATTCTAAGATAAATGAAATTACTGACAATATTTCAAATGATTTAAAGGTTCTAAATGATAATATTAGCGACGAAAAAACTAAGTATGAAATTATACTAGATTACAAAAAAACTCTTAATTTAGCTCAATCTATGATTCTCATGACCGAAAAACAAAACCAAATTAAAAAAATAATGGAAGATAAAAATCAAAAAGAAGTATTAGAAGCCCCATCTTTAGAAAATGAAGAAAAATTTGAAATGTCTTTTACTGTAACAGGAACAAAAAAGCAACTTAAAGCACTTAAAGATTATTTGATTCAAAATAATCTGATTTGATTTTTGATAAATTTTAAAAAATAGGTGTAAAATATGCAAGAAAAAATAGAAATAGAATGCGAAAAAATCGCTAAATTATTAAAAGAAAAAAATAAAAAGTACGGGAATAGTTTTAAAAAAACTGTCGATGAATTTGGGTATGCGTGTATAGTGATTAGGCTGTTTGATAAATTAAATAGAATAAAAACGTTGCTAATAGATAAAGAAAAAGACGATATGGAAGATGAAAGCATCGAAGATACACTAACAGATTTAGCAGGATATGCAATTCTTTCTAAAATATATTTGAACGAAAAAACAAGTATTGACAATGAAATTTAAATGTTTACATTTGTAAACATTTGTGATATAATATAAATAAAAGCGAGGTGAGTACATGGCTGTAATAGCAATTAGAGTTCCAGATAATGAATATAAATATGCAGAACAACTTGCAAATTTTAAAGGCGTTAAATTATCGACTTATTTTAGAAACTTATTAGCGGAACAAATAGAAGATTTTGAAGATGAACAAATCTTAAAAGAAATGGAAGAAGATATGATAATTAATCCAGAAGATTACAACGGAGGTAAACCATTTCAAGAATTTGTAAAGGAATTTGAAAGTGAAAAAATACACGGTAATAATAGAGCCTAAAGCTCAGAAACAATTAAAAAAAATAGATCCCATTCAATCAAAAATGATTCAAAAATGGATCTTAAAAAATCTCGTAAATTGTTCCGAACCCTGTTTCCAAGGGAAAATGCTTAAAGGTAACTTAAAAAGCATCTGGAGATATAGAGTAGGTCAATATAGAATATTCGCTGAAATTGACAGAGAATGCATTGTAATAAAAATAATTAAAATAGGTCATAGGCAAAGTGTCTATAACGATTAAAAATAGGAGAATTAAAAATAATGAAGAATGAATCAACAGAAAAAACTAAAACAAAACCAGAAGAAACATTAGTCGAATATAATATAGGAGAAAACAAAATAAAACTCACTCCTTCAATAGTTCAAAAATATATTTTAAATAATAATAGTGGTCAAATAACTATGCCCGAATTTAAGTTTTTTTGCGAAATGGCAAAAACTAATAAGCTAAATCCTTTTACACATGAAATATATATAATAAAATATAAAGATAATCAAGCAACAGTCGTTGTGAGCAAGCAAATAATATTAAAGAGAGCTACAACTCACCCTAAATTTGACGGGCTTTTAAATGGTATATTCATAAAAACTCCCGACGGTAAACTCGAGAAACGTACGGGTGGAATAATTTTAGAAAATGAAACTTTAGTAGGTTCATGGTGTGAAGTTTTTAGAAAAGATTGGAGTAGGTCTATGTATGGAAGTTATACTATTAAAGAAATAAAACAAGAAAGAAATCCATCTTGGCAAAAAATGCCTGTAACAATGGCAATTAAAACTGCAACCGCAAGAACTTGCAGAGATGCATTCCCTGAGGATTTAGGTGGGCTATATGAAAAAGACGAAATCGAAATGCCTCAAGATGTTGAATTTAATACTGGATTTTCAGAATCTGACTTAAATTGCTCCTGCGAATCTGAAGCAATCAAAGCCGACAATTCTACACAAGAACCTAAAATAATAACAGAAGAAACTAATAAAATTGATTTAGCGGATTTATAACCGCTAAATTAATTGTTATAATCCATAATTTAATTCAATAATTAATCAAAATATTTTAATCACGGTTAAGAAAAGTAACCAAAAGAAGGTCCATTTCGTTTAGTTACGTTAAGTTGTGGTTCCGAAATGTTTCCAAAGTGGAACCAAAATGGTTTCATGCATACTGTGTATTAAAAATTAACTGGGATGTTTAATCAAATGTCAGAAAACACAAACAAAAAAATCAATTTTGATATAATTTCAAGTGGGTCTTCTGGTAACTGTGTTATTTTAAATGAATCAATAGCGCTTGACATGGGCGTACCATTTAAAAAAATAGAGCCATATTTAAACAAAATAAAACTAATATTTATTTCACATGAACATCAAGACCACTTGAAAATGTCTACTTTAATTAAAATACATAAATTACGCCCTACGATTCGTTTTGCTGTTGGTTTTTGGCTTAAGGATAAATTAGTCGAATATGGTATAAATCAGTCGAATATAGACGTTTTAAGGCATAATATGACTTATGATTATAAACTTTTTAAAATATGTCCTTTTATACTTATTCATGATGTTTTTAATTATGGGCTTAAATTATTTATTAATAATAAAAAAATACTATATGCTGTTGACACGAATAGCATTGAACATGTAAAAGCTGAAAATTATGATTTATACTTAATTGAAGCAAATTATGATGAAACGAAATTACAAGAAAATATAAATTTTGATAAAGAAAACGGTTTTTTTAGCTACGGTGATAGAGTTAAAAGCACTCACTTATCTTTGCAGCAATCAAGCAAATTTTTACTTGAAAACATGTGTGACAATAGCGAATATAAATTTTTACATTGTTCTAAAAGAAATTTTTAAAGAAAAGAGATGGCGCTACTTGAATTGTCGTAAAACTTTAAGCCAATTGACAAAAAATCAACGCATTAAACTTGCTAAAGAACTAGAAAAAATAAATCATGACATTTTAAAAGCAGAATCAAAAAAAATGGGTTTAAGAATAGCAAATAATTTGTTTAAAATAGCCATCGTTTCAGCTAATGAATCTTTAGGTCTTGGGAAAAGCAGAATCGAAAGACTGCTAGAAGCAATAAATTTAAAAATGTCAAAACTGGAAAACGATGAGGAATTTTGGTTGCTAACTGAAGAAAAGTGTAAAAATATATTGACCGAAAAAGTGTACTCCGAATATTTTACAGACGAACCATTTTCAATATGAAAAAATAGCGGTATTTTTGAACCGCTATTTTTAATTTAATTATCTTATTTCAGCCATTTTTCTGAAATATTTTTCAAGTATTTTTCTCTCTTCTTCTGAATCTGTGTCGTGATATACATCTTCCATTAATCTACATAAATGATTCATCATAATTTCTAATCCGTCATACAAATCCTCTTTAGGTGAAGCTCCGTCACGATATCTTCTTTTTGACCCCATATATTCTTCATAGCCATCTTCAATAGGTCTGAAACCGTCTGCGTACCTTCCTCTTGAATCTCTACGGGCATATTCTCCTCTTCCCCTTGCCCCATATCTTGAATCGTATTCTCTTCCATACCTTCTATCTCTTCTGTCTAATCTTTCATCATATATCATGCTTTCTAGTTCCTCCTTTTCAGATTTATTCAGATTTTTGTAAGTCTCAGCTAATTTTGATATATACTCAATGTTACCTGTTTTTACTCCGTCTTTGCTCACATCTTTAAGCTCGCAAATTAAATCTTCTTTTAGTTTATCAAGCATTTATTTTCCCCCCTAAATTTTAAACTGTAGGTGCTGTGCCGTTTACTGACTGTAAGTCATTGTTAGGTTGGCAACAAGGTTTTCCAAGCATTTTAAATATTGCCGTGGTTGATGTTGTTTCAACTACAATTGAATATCTTGTTCGAGTTCGTACGCCGCATGCTGTAACAGGTTTGCAACACTTATTTACAAGTGCATATTGTTCTGTGCCGTCACCTATTGTAAAAACAACAGGTGCAGAAATTGTAGTTGTCGTTGGTATTGATTGAGCAAAAATTATACAATATTTTTCACAGTTGTTATAGCTTCCAGCTGGAAGATTTACAACCAAATTCCCGCCAGTAAAGGAAATTGATTGACTTATTACAAGTCTAGAGCAAAGTTTGCAAATATTATTACAAGCCACATAATCAGCCCTTTCTAATAAAAATAGGATAGAATCCGCTTATGTACATGATTCTATCCATATAATCACGCTATATTAGCGGAAGTTTATTTTTTAATCAATTATTAGCAGCCGCAACCAGAGCATGAACTATATCCACAACAATATGGGTTTTGGACAGTGTATGCAGGGATAGGAGAAGGTCTTAATTGATTTACAAGGTAGTTGTTTTGCGCTTGCTGTGAAGCTGCTAACTGTAAAGCATTAATTTGATTTTGTTGTGCTGTGATTTGAGCGTTTTTATCTTCAATTCTATTTGATACGATTTCATCATGCAATGCTCTGTAATTTGCGTTTTGACTGTCTATTACATCCCTAAAACCATTGCATAAAGTTTGATTTATTGAATTTGTCTGCATTGCTATGTTATAGTTTACATCTTTTATAGCAGACTGCGTTTTGCAGCAGCAATCAGCTAATTGACTTGCAACTCCATTAATAGCATTTCTGGTTTCATATCCGCTTGTATTTATAGCAGAATTTACTCCATTAAATCCTTGACAAAGTGTTTGCTGTACACTAGCGGTTGTGCTAGCTATGTTGCTATTTACTCCATTAATCAACTGTGATTGTGCATAGAATCCATCACACAGACCATTATTTATAGCATCACTTTTTCTTTCAAGAGAAGAAATACCGCTATCGATTTGTCTTTGTAATGTTGCAAAATCACTTGCTAAAACATAATTGTCCATGGCTCCGCTTCCTGAAGCTCCTGCGCCTCCTCTGTTTCCAAATCCATTTCCCCAGCCACCAAAGGCAAAGAAAAGAACGAAAATAATAATCCCAATTTTGTTATCGTAAAGGCTTTTTATCCTCTACTTCTATAACTTCATGTTCGTTATAGTTCAGCATATCTTTTCAAAATGTTTCTTTTTAGTATATTAATTTGAAGCCAATCCATTTAAGACCATGTGGTCTCTATTTTCTTGATTTGTTACCCATTCTAAATTTTCCACCCTATTATCCAATTTATTACAATTTTTATGATTTACTTGTGATTTATTAAACGGATTAGGTATATATTTTTGAGCAACCAATCTATGAACAAACATTAACTTTTTACCTATTGAAACTCTTAAATATCCTTTGCCATTTTTTTGAGGTTTAACTGGTCTATTATTATGTTTGTTAATAATTTCGCCTTTTCTAGTAATTATATAATCATCAATAGTATAAAATACACCTTTTCGCATATTATTATCCCCCTTGATAATATTATATAATTTTAATATTAAAAAGTGAACATTTTGTCGCGGTCTCGTGGACGAATTATTTCATCGTCTATGCGTTGCCCCTGACTATACCTTGTATAGCCTTCGGTTCGGATTAACATCTCAGCCTCCCCGCTTAATACCGCGATTTACCCTTGGCAGATTTTTAGTTTACCAAGCACCATTTTCGCCGCCAAATCCAGAGTCATTTCTGTTATTGCCTGTTAATGCAGCGATATCAGCAGGACTTAAGTTTTCACCCATTGACATTTCCAACACTCCTTTAAAATTTTTATATATATTTAAACACAAATGTGTGTTTAGCTATTTTGGTGACATATCATTCATAAATGTATTGAATTCTTTGTCAAAATCCATTCCTTTTTCTTTCATGATGTTTCTTGCAAAATTTTCAACTCCTTTGTTGTCTCCTTTTTCTGCCATGTCAATTAAATTTTTCACCATTGGGTTAGACCCCATTGTGTTTTTAATCATATTCATAACAATATTCTTTGGATTACCGCCTTTAAACATTTGCAACATTTGAAATGGATTCATTTTTATTTCCCCCCTTTATTTGATGGTTTAGAATGGAAATCATTTTGAAAACTATCAATTTTTTTTAGAATATTTGAAAAGTTGTTTTCAATACTTTTTTTAACTTCTACTATGTCGCTTGTTATTTTTTCAATATCTTCTTTCTTTATATCTGAACCTTGCGTAGGTTTTTGTTCTTCATTTGTAGTATCTGTTTTTAATTTAAATGTGCATATTTTGCTAGTTCCATCTTTTTGCAATTGCTTTGTGTATATTTCTGTACCATCTGTTTTTGGAAAGTATATTATAGATCCGTCAAGTGGTACATCCATAGCCTTTACAACATCTATGCTGTCAACCGCTTTGCCTTGTAAGCTAAATGCAGATTGTTGCATATTTTGGTTTGCGTTTGGATAAGAGTTATTGATAAAAGATTGATTATATGGCTCAGGCTGATTTATTCCCTGGTACCTGGGTGACATATAATTTGGAACATTAAAATAATATGGATTATAAGGTTGCATGCTTCCACCGCCTTTTAATCCATATTACATATTTTTAATATTAAATTGTTTGCATTTTTAGTGTTAATATAAATAAAAAATCATATCAATTTAGTTGCTTTTAAGTATTCAAATGTTTTAATAAGTGCTTTTTTAAAATGTCTTTTCACTGTAAATTCTGACATATTCATCTCCATGGCAATTTTGTAAATTGGAAAATCATTTATAAAATGTAAATCCATTATTTTAAGTTGTAAAGGAGTTAACAATACGTTTTGTCTGATATGTTTCAATTTTTCTACAGAATAAAGATTTTTCAAATATCTTTTCGCTATCATTGCTTCTGACATCATTAAAATACACCTCATTTAAAAATTTTCAACCTATCTTCTCTTGCCCTTAAATTGTTATCGCTACAGAATTTAAAATAGTTTTCTTGTTGTTTCTTTAGTAATGATTTTTTTAATTGAAATTGTTTTTTTAATGTTTGTTCTAGTTGCAAATTCTCTGAATTTTTAATATTGTCTTGTATTACCTTAATAACCCTTTTTGTATTTCTTATATTTCTTTCTAAATACCTTTGTTTTTGTGATTTTATATAAGCTTCTTTGTTTTCTTCCATACCGTACTTAGCAATATTATTTGTCATTGTTTTTGGATCAAAAGGTATAAAATTATGGCGACAGTTCCAGCCGCAAAGTCCGCCACCTGTTCCATAACCTGTAGATTGTATGAAATCTGGGTACTTTTCATTACTAGCCATTGCCGTCACCACCTTTAAAAACATTTTACAACTTTTAACAGTTTTTTGCCATATAAAAATCATCTAATGTTTTTAAATATGCATATGCAGAAACTATATCTAAATCAGAAGTATATTCTTTGCTAATGTATGTTGGTTTTATAAATACGTTCATTGATTTTTGATTTTTCAATGCTTCTTTTTCTTCTTCACGTTTATCCGAGTTTATATAACTCGCAACTTCTATAATGCTTTCACAATTAGTAATATTATTAATGCTAACTATTCTATGATAATTCAAAGTTATTCCATTAGCTAAAACCAATTCTTTATTTAATGCCATTTTTATTTCTCCTTTTTAATTAATATTTGTAACCTATTACTTTTGATATTGCTAGATCGTTGGTATCATATACAGTAGGAGCACCGCTATTAGTAATATAACCCCACATTGTCCTTGTGCCAAGAAAAACAATAGACTGATAATTAACCTTAATTGCGCAAGTTCTCCATAATGTCATTATGTCATTGTTATTTACGTATCCAGCAGTTTCAGATAACGTAGTTGTTTTGTGATATGGATCATGAATTTTACTTATCATTGTTCTTCCTTGAACTGTGTATTCTATTTCAAAAAACTCATATCCAGTTGATGGGTTAGACAATGTCACAGTGTTCTTTGTACCTTCCGAATTTTCATATAAAACTTCACTTGTAAGAACACCAAAATTTTCACGAGCTTCAGAAGCTGTGGTAGCACCTGTGCCACCGTCACTTATTTTGCAAGGAAACATGCTGTATATTCTATTTTCTAAATCATTCATATTAACGGAAGAAAAAGAAGTTCCAACCCTTGAGACATTTCCCTCTGCTCTTTCAACGTCGACAGTTGTTTTTTCTCCTGTTTCTGTATTTGTGAGCTTTCTCCTTCCTGGATTTTCTGTGATTCTATCTTCCCATATTTTTTTTTCAAACATATTTAAACACTCCAAAATTATAAAATACCTATGTTTTCACCGCTATAAATTTCAATTTGAGACGTGTCTGTACCCTCACCACAATAATATTGTTCTTGATGAATTAAAAGTTCATATATATCTAATATTATTTTTTCTATATCATTTATTTTAAAATAGTAATTATACGGCAGCCCTGGAACATTCGGGGTGTATTTATCTAAAATATATGACAGTTTAGACCTTAAATTTAATAAATTAGATCTTATCCTTGAAAAGTCAGTTTGCAAAGGAATATCGGTTTCTTTCCAATTGGTTTTTGTTGTTACTGTATCATTTAATTTTTCGGCAATTACTGCAATATTATTCTCAATTCTGTTTAAATCACTAATATTTAAAGCGCCTTTTAAATTATTTTTCCATTCAAGTTTTTCTTCTTCTGTAAAATTTTTATATCCTTTTTGAAGTAATATTTTAAGTGAATTAACATTCTCGAGTGTTCTGTCAAATATAGGTGTTTCAAACTCCATCGTTAACAACCACATCCCCTATAACTTTTGCTTTGCTTATCATTCCACCGCTCAAACTTATATTTTGTTCTATTAAATATCCTTTTATTTTATACCCTAAATCAGTTTCGACAGTTACAACATCACCTGTTTTTATTGTTCCGTTATTTATAAATTCGAACTCAACCATGTAAGGAACATTTTCATAGTATTTTTTTATGTTCTCAATAAATTCATTGTCATTACCGTTATCGTCTACCCCATGGAAAATTAATGGATCAGAATCAATTTTCACTACATTTTCAACTTGATTAGTTTTCTCACTTATATCAAAAATATGAAATCCTGCGTTATCTGATTCATATTCTATAATTTGGAATATATATGTAGCGGTTTCAGCAGGAGTGAAATTAAAGTAATATAAGTTATAATCTGTATCGTTTAAATATGTCCATTGACTACTAGACGTTTTTTTGTATCTTACATATTCAATTGGTTTTGAAGATGTTATTTTAGTCTTTACTCCTTTTGTTAAGTTAAGTGTAGTTAATTCTTTATACTTACCATCTTCAGTCTTGTCATGATATTCATATTTAGTATAATGTAGCTCCACAACAGATGGAGACTCAATTAAACTTACTTTAATTTCTCCGAGAATATTATTTAGGTTTATTTCTGATGAAGATTCATTTTCTATAATTCTGGAAACTTTTATAACGCCATCTCTAGTGTCATTCACACTTGCACATGAGCAAAAAACTATTGCTTGAATTACTTTTTTATAGTCTCCATATGGTATAGTTCCAAACAATGGTGTTGTTAAGTTTTCAGACACACTATAACTTAAATTTGAATAAATATCTGATGTATAATTATCAAATAATTTTTTAAGTGCTGAATAAACAGTATCACCTTCACGATATGGTGTTTCTACTGGGTTCAAACAAAACCATCCGTCATAGCAAGTTATTCGTGAAAGTATACCAATTGGTGAAATTAGGCTGAATGTTATTACATTTTTGACTGATGCATCCCATGTATCAAGGAAAAATAACCCAAAATTATATTCTGATCCATCACAATCAACATATAATTTTAATTTTTGGTTTTTACCTAAATATCTAAATGGACCATTTGGGTCGAGAGCATTAAAATCGTTTTCTTCTGAGTACACGCTTAATGAACAAGTATTTGTTTTTATTTCTTTTGATATTGGATTTACATTTTCAGTTACATCACAAGAAAGAACCTCATCATCCCAGTTATAAATTTTACCAAGATATAAATATTGCATTTTGGTGAACATTCCTGGAAATTTAGTATTTTTAAATTTAATAATAACTTTGTTAAATGATTCGGCTGAAATATCCACCGTATAATATCTAGAATTAGGATATAAATCATAAGATTTTATGATTTCACTATCTTTCATGTAATCTACACTTATTTGATCAAGAAAATCAATATTTCCAAAATCGATTGTAATTCCATATATGCTATATGTCTCTGCTAAGCTAACAACTATTTCATTAGTAGAAACGCAATTTTCATCAGATAAGTTTTTACTGAAATAAGAAAGGTCATAACTTGAACTATTAAAAGTTTCTAAAGTACCGTCTAGAACATTTATATTATGTTCTAACGTCATAAATGGCATATATTCAGATATATTTGTTCTTAGTTTTGATATAGTACAAAAATCACTATTATTTTCTGCATAAAAAGTTGCATTTTTTAAAGCTGATTCCTCAGTTAACTCAAACGAAGCCCTAACAGATGTTTTCAAGATACTCTCCTCCTGTTAGGCAGCTTTGCAACTAATTCGCATGACAACCCATTAAATTGACGTTCATATCCATTATTTGGGTTTGCATAAATAATTTCGTCACTAACATCAGAAATATATCCTTTAAATGTCATCATTTCAACCGTGTCAGCTATAGTTATATCATGGAATTCCGTTGGTTCTGTCAATTTATCCCATAAAATTTTATATCTTTCGGGTTCATCATTATACGCAAACTCTAATGAATAGTTGTAATATGTACCTATGACTTCTCTTCTTAAATCTCCGTCGGCTGTTCTTCTTGCGTACTTATCTAAAATATTTGCTTTTCTGTTTATTTTCGTAAGCATCACGCCAAATTTATTCCCATCAATTATTAAAAGATGTTCTGTCATACATAAACACTTCCACTGATCATATTATCACCTATTCTAGAATTTTCTTTTTTAAGTTCAAAATGCAAATAGGAAATTAATTGAGAGATATCCCCAGACGCTTGAATAACAACATTATTCATGCCCTTGTTATCTATTGCTTTATTAAATGCCTCTACCATTGTATTCAGCGGTGTTTCGATATTAGTTTGACCTTTAGGTTGATCATTAAGCCATGCTAAAAACGGGCTACTTCCATCCAGTACCGCTCCTTGGGCTAATTCTGGAATATGTAAAAAGCTCTCAGGTACTCTCGGTATTTTAGGAACATGCATTTTAAATTCCCATCCACCTAACCAATCAGGCATTTTAAATCCAAAACCATTTAGTTTATCAATAAGCGAGTTAATTCCATCTACAATACCATTAGAAAATTTTCTTATTCCACCTGTAATTGAATTAAGAAATCTTATACATTTGTTTCCGAATTCTTTTATTCCATTTGCTGCTCCATCCCATATTTCATTCCATTTTTTCGAGATTGACTCACCTATAGATTTTACCCAATCACCAACTTTTTTCCCGAATTCAATAGCTTTATCTTTTATGTCATTTACAAGTTTTATGAATCCATCCCAAACGTCTGAGAAAAATTTCTTTATATCGTCCCAGTGTTTAACTAATATAATAATAAGACCAATAATAGCTCCTATTCCTATAATTACCAAAGTCCATGGGTTAGTAAAAAGCGCTCCCCATGTTTGTAAAATAGCAACTAACAATTTTTTACTTAATGCAAATGCCACTTTGCCAATTCCTGCTGCAATAGCTGCTGATGATATGCCTATTAAAAACGCTGATATAAATTCTAGTGCAAGTTTATTCTCTCCATTATTTAGCCAATTAGCTAAATTTTCTAAAGCTGTTGCATAATTTTTTAAAAATTCAACTATTTTACTTCCAACCCATTCTGCAGCAGGTTTTAAAAATTTATCATATATAAATTTTAAATCTTTTCCAACTTGATCAGCTATTGGCTGAATGACTTTGAGCCTGGCATTAAAAACATTAAGAAAGCTCGGTATTGCTTCTGAAATAGTCCATTTTGCAAATGGCGCTAATACATTTTCATAAAACCACCATAATCCTTCACCTATATGAAAATTTGAAAGCGTATTTTTAAGGTTATCAAAAGCGTTTGTAATATTAGACAAATCAATATCTTGAAATGGTGCTTTGAATCTTTCGGCTATTTCATTCCAAAATGATGAAACACTGCTTTCTACAGGTTTAAATGCATTTTCATTTATACCAACGGATTCTACCGCAACATCAACAGGGACTTTTTCAGATTCGTTTTCAGGTTTTTGAGAGCCTTTATCTATGTTTAAAACTTCGATTTTATCAAACGAAGCTAGAACGTCTTCCGTCTTTTTCGCTTCTTTAGAGACTGATTTTAAACCTTTCTTTTGCTTTTTTGTTGATGAATTAATTACTCTACTCATTTGTTGAGCTGTTTTTTGGCTTTGAGATAGTGTTTTCCCGAACAAAGCAGATATAAAAGTAGCAAGTTGCAAAGAAGCCCATGACAAAAACTTCCCAAGTTCTCTTAGCGCTGGCAATACTGCGCTATATATAGGCGCGAATGCTGTTAACAAATTTGCTTTTATTTCTTGCAAAGATCTTGATAATGAATCGTCGCTTTTAATCAATGCGCTAGAAGCTTTTGCCATTTCTCTAAATCCTGCACTTATAATATTAAAAATAAATGCAGATTTTGCTAGGTTTAATATCCTGTTGCCAAAATGTCCTATTGATTTACCAGCAGATTCAAACGGGCTAGAAAGCTTATCTTTAATTGATCCCAAACTATCAGTATATTTCTGAATACCATTTTTTACTTTATCTAATAAAGTGGAATTTCTTTCTAGTTTGCTAGAATTATTTTGCAAATTTTCAGAAGCTTTTTGCAATGCTATATTTTTTTCTTCAATTCTACTTTTGAGCAATGCTTCTTTCTTTTCTGCCAATCCTAAATCCATTTCGTATTGGTGTAGTTTTTCAATTTGCCTATCTGTAGCCGCGCCACCATTAGCCGCAATAGCATCTTGAACCGCTTCTCTTCTGTCTAATATTTTCAAAATTCTATTTTCTTGAGCTTCTAACTGTAACGCTAGAGAAGATTGTTGACTTACAATATTTGCGTATTCTTTTTCAAGTTGAATCTGTTTCTTTATTAATCTTTCTCTTTCCTTAGATAATTCTTGATAAGAATTCTTTTGGGAATTTATTTCATTTTCTATTCCTGATGTATCAACTGTTGCCTTTATTCTTATTTCTCCATCATATTCCGCCATTATTTTTCACCACCAATTAAATTATAAAATTCATCTATTAATTTATTTTGTTCAGGGGTGTAAATTTTTTCCACATTTACTTTGTTTAATTCAAATTTTCTTTTTTGGCGTTTAATTTCAGCTATTGCTTCTTTCCCGTAATGTTTATATTCAGATGGTTTCATCATTCTTATATTTACGACTTCTCTAAATGCAGTTTTATTTAAATCATTAAACAAATAAATAAACTCAAACCAATGCAATTTTTTTTCGGTTGCCAAATTAATATTATATTTGACTCTAAAAGCCGAGTAAATCCTAGGTGCATCAATTAAAAAGTCAAAATATTCTTTGTTATCTTTATTTGAATTACTTTTTTCTTCTTCATCACCGCAATTCAAGAACCATCCAAGCCCCTTTAAAGCTAATTCAAACGGTGGGATCCCATTACCATATAGCATAGTTAACGCCGTGTAGATCTTTTGAATTTTGCTATAATCATCATTACCAAATAAATCATTTCTGTCTTTTAAACATTCACTTATAAATATACCATTAAAAAACTCAGGGTTAATTAAATATCCTTCATATTCTGTCGGTAACCCATCAGTCAAAATGTTAAACATAATTAACCACGACGTCTGTTATTTAATTTATTTAAATAATTAGTTTTAACAGATTCTATTGATTTTAATTTTTCACCTGTGAACTTTTCAAGTAATTCTTGATATTTAACTAAAAATTCAAATACTGAATCAGCTGTAGGATATTTCACTCCAAATATTTTTATGCAAGTTCCCTCGCCGATGTATTTGTCTACTGTTTCGGCTATTTTTTTGTGAATTGATAATGATTTTTTTATTGAGTTTATTGTTTCTTCTATATCGTCGCTATTTACTTCTTTTTTTTCGTTTAAAACTTCAGTTTTAGAATAATTTGAGATTTCCTGAACCATATTTGTATAATTTTCGAGTAATTCAGAATCGTTCAAATTTATTTCTATATAATCGTCATTATCATTTACTTTTATTTTTTTTATATATCTACTTGATTTTATTTCTCCGTCAAACATTAAAATCATTCCTTTTTGTAATTTTAAGTTTGTCCAGCCAATTTAATAATACTGGCTGGACATAATAATTTTTTATTCAGGCTTTTCAGTAGACCATGTATAAACAGGAGTTCCAGTTGTTTTGTCAACTGTTACATATCCTTTTGTTTGGTCGCCTTTTCCGTTTATAGTAATTTCGGTTGAGAGATAATCTTCAGCACTTCCGCCAATGTTTCCTATTGAAATACTGGCGCTTCTTCTATATCCAATATAATAAGCTTTATTAGCGGTTGGAGTTACATCATCAGCCTTATCTAATAAACAGAACCTAATATATTCAGTGTCAGAATTGGCTCCAACTGGAAGTTCATTGATTTTTTTTCTAACGTAGTCGCATACTGGATCATCAGCAACGACGGCAGCAGAAATAGAAATCGACGGTGCATAAGATTTTACAAAACTTGTTTTAGCATCTTCAGCCACATATTTTAAAGTTTCTTCATCAGGATTGAACTCTTCTGTGAGGTCTGTAACGCCTTCATTTATAAGAGCAAATGTTTCGCTACTACCTGATTCAGACACAAGCAATAGATGCTGGACCGCAGATCTTTGTTGAGGAGTTTTAGCCATTACAATATCATCCTTTCTTATGATACATTAAATTTAAATCTATTATACTATCTTCAATGCCATTTTTATTTTTATCAACCAATATTGTCCTATTTTCTTCAGATATCTCTATAATATCAATTTTGTCACTAACATACGGATACGATTCCAAAACATAAGTAGTTCCATCAAAATTTATTATAGTATTGCCACCAAGCCACTCACTTATAGTGCTTAGTAAGGACTGTTTACTAATTCGTTCATCGGAGTTTTTAGTAGCATATCTATAATGCATCCTAAAACTATATTTGCCTATATATGAGTTGCCTATATACTTTCTAAATATTTTAGCGCCGCCGTTTGTTCCTATACCTATGCATTCATTGTCTGGCAACATATCATAAAACATTATATTTTTAACGGATTTAGGCAAAGCTGGGAAAGTTTTTATTAAATCAATTAACGACTTAATAATTAATTCTTGTTCTGAGTTACTAACTAATTTGTATTTATCCATTTTTCACAACATCCTTAACAAGTTTTACCCATTTATCTTTGTAGCGTTCTTTTGCTTTTTTATACCAAAAGCTCGTCGCATTTGGATGTCTATCTTTAGTATAAACAAGATCTTTATTTATAACGTGTTTTTTACCACCTGGTCTAGCATATGTGCTTCCTCTTTCGTCAACCATTACCTTACCATAATATTGGAATCTCGCATATGGACCATTATACACTAACTCGGTGTTTTTATTTTCAGCATGTGCAGAATTAGACAAAGTTAAATCCAAAGCTGGCACATATTGTTCTGTATCAATTCTAATTTGATTGATTAGAGCAGCTTGGGCTTTTTTAATATTACCATTCATTCTTTTTAAGTTAATTTTGAATTCAAAATCACTCATAAAATGCCTCTAATTCGCATATATTTCAAAATGTTTTAATTCGTCGAAAAAAGTTTTAAATTGATTGATTACAAAAACATCATCAATAGAATTTTTCATTTCATTCAAATTTACATTTTCAACATTCGTATAATCACCAATTATTACGAAATCGATATTATTTTGGATTGTAAACTTTTCAGATGATATATCCCAGCTTTTAGGTTTGGAATAATATATTTTTTTACCTTTGCTATAAATATACTTTCCTGTTTCATCTTCTAAATATTCAAATATTATTAATACACTCGTATTGCTATCTGTTTGGCTCAAATTAGGCACAGTTTGGTAATTTGGCTGAACTTCTACATTTTCTATTAAAGTTTTAAAATACTCATCTTTATCAGAAGAATAATTAAATAAAGTTATTGTCTGATTATACATATTACACCACCCATGACGTAATATTATAATATTTCCCATCAATCATACATGGATAAAGCCAAAAATTAATAACGCTACCTATTTTTGAGTTAACTGTGGCTGAATTTAAAAGTTTTTCAGCCACAGACACGTTTTCATACGTTTTCGAAACAGAACCAGCCGTTTCACTTTTAACTATTCCAGAAGATTTTTCATCAGATATAGCATTAATATATCTCTTATTAACTTTGTCTATTTCGAAATATAGATCAGCAAGCTCGCAAGCACATTTTTTTATTTTAGAAACAAGTAACGGCGGGAATCTATTTATTGTTATGTCGTTTACTCTATCAAATGTATATATAGAAACGGTGTTTTCTGCCTTTTCGGCGTATCTTTCAAAATCATCTTCACTTATAAGATTACCACCATTATTTTTATAAAATTCATAATCTATATACATATTTATACCGCCTATTCTGAAATTGTTTTGCTTGTCTTTCTTGCTGATTTTTTCAAAGATTTAAGTGCATTTGTTTTGCTAACGGTATTTGCACTCAATGTTTTTAAATTTTCACCGTTAGCAGTTATTCCCCCAATAGTGTAATTGCAATATCTTTGTTTGAAGTTTCAACTATTACTTTGCCCATATTTGCCTGTTTTCCTGGTGCAGTTACCGCATATGTTGCAGTTGTATTAGCTGGAACCGTGAAAGAAGCTTCACCGCTTGAATTTGTTGTTTTTTCTTGACCTGCAAATATTACTGTTGCATTTTCAATTGCTACAGGTGATGAAGCGGTATCATCTTTTACAGTGAATTTAGCAGTGTATGTTGTCATAGCTCCAGAAGATGGAACAACAACAGAGAATGGGAATCTTGTAGAATTGTCTGGGTTTTCTGAAGTTATTGGGTTCGGTACTTCCCAACCGATTCTCATTACTGCTCTGATGGCGATCATCAATTGTGTTATCGTAAGGGCTTTTTATCCCCTACTTCTGCATATCGCTATGCAGTTCAGCATATATCTTCACCCTATTTTTATAGGGGTTGGGCACTCGTGGGATAATTATTGGTATCAGTCCTCATATCCTATGCGTTGCACCTTTCGCACTACTTTTTTCTGAATTCGTGCGACTTGGCTCAGTATTGTCAATTTTTTTAATATAGTCTTTTGGCATCATATTTCTTTTTTTACTATTACAACTAGAGCAACAAGCTACTATATTGTCTATTTCATCACTTCCGCCTAATGATAACGGTATATAATGATCTCTTGTAGAAGAATCATAAGAAATATTTTTGCCACAATAAAAGCATTTAAAATTTTGTTTTTCTAGTTTATCTCTAAATTCTGATTCTTTAAAAGTGTTTTCAAATCCAAATTTTAAAGATCTCTTTTTCCTATATCTTTCTTTAGTATAATCCTCGTTTTTCTTATTATATTCTTTGCAATAATTCGACCTATAGATTTTATTTGATTCATACCAGTCTTTAAAATATTCTTTTACATGAATTTTATTATTATTTTTCCAATTTTTGCTAGCTTGTCTTTGAATATCTCCATGTAATTTATAATATTCTTTTTGCTTTTCTGCTAAAAGTTTCCTGTTTTTTTCTCTGTATTTTTTTGCTTTTTCTAGTAAGCACGTTTTACATCTGGTTTTATAACCATCTTTTGTATTTTTATCTCTATGAAAATTTTCTATAGGTTGTGGATTAATATTTTTGCAATTAGGATTTTTACAAAATTTAGTTTTCATGACATCACCATTTTTATTATGCCATAAATCTTTTATTTTATCAACCATATCTTAATTGGTTTCCACTGAATTCACCCAATTTATACAGGACAGATTACTTAAGCAGCCATAAGCTCGTTTTGTTTATCCTGTTGAGGTAAGTTATAAAGTAATTCTTTAGTTACAGGGTCATTGATGCAACCTTGATCAATAATTTTGAATGTTACATCTTGTCTAATTGCATATACTGCTTGTGAGAAGTCACCAACCATAAATTTAGCTCTAGTTTTATCCCATGCGCCGTTGTCCATAAATAACTTAGGAATAGAATCAATTTCGGTTCCTTTGATTGGTTGTCCTGTACTATCTACAAGCATTCTGAAAGCTGATTTAAGAGCAACGCTTCCCATAATTGCACTTGGGTTAAAGTCGCTTTCTTCAACATATGCCATAGCGTCATTGATATCTTTATATAAGTTAGTGGTTTCTGTTACTGTTGCGCCTGCATTTATAGCCGAGTCAATAAGTGACATTCTGAAATGTTGAGGTTTATCAATACCCATAATAATAGCTTGGTCGATCTTTTTGCCAAAAGCTTCAATTATTCTAGGTTTAATTTCTGCCCATAAATCTCTACCGCTATCAGCGAGATAATTTTCAGCTATTGGAACGATTACCGCTAATTCTTCAGGAATTATGTACTTGTTTCTCCATGCCATAGACGTAACTCTTTTAAATGCTGTGTCACTTGTCTGCCAATATGCAATTGGAAGATTGTCAAGAACTGTCATTTGAGTTTGGTTGCTAGTCATGTCTGGAAGTCTTCTAAAATATTTTAATACTGCTGACTCTTTTACCGCTCCTTCTATGATTTCGTCCATGACTTGCGTTCTTATTAACGCTTGAATATCTTGTTTGGTTATTTCGTTACCCATTATATTTCCCCCTAATAAAATTATTTATTACTTCATTTGACGACCCATTAAACTCGGTTTTATTCCCAATATTTGGTGTCGTTGAAAGTTTTACAGAGTTTTGAGATGATGTCATATATTGAGGGTTTTCTTTACTATATTCTTCAAAAGCACTCTTAAAATCTTTTTGTTCATCAGTTTTATTCAATACTTCACTTGTGACAAAATCTAAAAATTTTTCATCTATGCCGTTTTTAAGTGCATATAATTTATATTCATTAGATTTGCCAGCTTCATAAAGTTTATATAACTCATCATTTTTAGTTTTAAGAGCTTCCAATTGTTTCTCAATATCGGAATATTTTGAATTTTCTTCTGCTTTTTCTTCAAGTTTTCTTTTTAAGTCTGAGAATTCAGCAATTGTCTTGTATTCTGAAGCTATTTTTTTATTAAGCCTCTTTCTTGCTTCTTCTCCAACTTCTATTCCCTCAGATTCTAGCATTTTAAAAATTCCTTCCATTTTACCTCTCCTAATCTTAAATTTTTTTATACTGTACTTTCTACAGTGCGGATTTTACTCTGCATATTATTTTACAACTAAAATTTTTTATACTGTACTTTCTACAGTGCGGCTGCACTATTATTCTACATATTTATAATATCAAAATCAACATACTATTTTTTACATTCAGTATTTATTTATTAAGTTTGTACACTTTGCCTTGCCACAAATCATGAGATAAATATTTCGGTACAGGGTTGTCTATATGTCTTGCTCCCATATGAGCACTAACTAAAACATATTCAAACCCATTTTCTACAGTTCTTTGATAATTCATTTCGCCAACGCATTTATTTACTCCCGTATGTATGGTGCGCCTTACGTATGATTCAATACTTTCATTTCTTCCATTAATGTTTTTTACAGTAAGACCTTTTTTCCCAATATCATTTATAACTTCTTTTATAACTTCTGATTGCGATTTCATACCTGATACGACCGAATAATGCACTTTATCCATTGAAGCTATTAGCTTATTATATGATGAATCTACTATTCTATCACCAAAATTCAAAAATTCATTTTTTGTAGAAATAAGATTTGAGTTAATAATATCCATCATTAAATCACTAACAAAATAACTTTTATTGTCTAAAATTATTTCATGTGAAAATTTTATGTCTTCTATACCTGCTTCTTTAAAAATCCTGTCAATTTCATTATTGCTTTTTTTAGTTATTGACTTTATTTTTTTCTTTATTTCTATTAAATGGATTCCTGCTTCCTGCATTCTGTATATTCTATATTTAGCCGTTTCGGTTATAACATCATTTTTGATTATTCTTTTTACTATATCATTTATAGCCCAAGTATTTACATCTTCATAAATGTCAATCAACCTATCTTCTTTATTCGTTAGATCAACCATAATTAATTAATCTCGCCCTCAATAAATCTTATACCCTCATTTGCTGATTTTTCATTGTCTATTTCTTGAGCTTTTATAACCGCTTCTTCTTTGCTTATTCCTCGCCATTTAGAAATATAATCAATCCTAGATAGTGTGTCTTGGGCTAAATCTTGCCTATCTTCGCTTCTTTCTTGCGACTTGTTTTCAATTATTGAATCATCAAAATCGATATTAATTTGAGATAAATCAAGTTTGAATTGACCAGTTAATTCACCAATTGAATTAATGGCTTTTATAATTCCAATTAGAGCTGATTCCAGTAGTATCTCATGTTTTTTTATCGTTCTGAAAAGTTCTGAATTTTCAGAAATTACTTCCGTTGCCGTTTTGGTTGACAAAGTTTTTTCATCAAACGCAAAATAATCTCCGCCGAACCCAGTTTTGTCGCCTAAAATTCTAAGTTGAGAGTTTAATGATTTTAAATGCTCATCAATTCTAAGGTTTCCATTTATTTCTTGTATTATTGAGCTTTTATTATCTCCCAAAAGTGTAGAATCGCCAAGAACATGAAAAACAACATCATTAGGATCAAAATTAAGTTGTGGTTCTCCAGTAGTGCTATTGAATCTTAGCGCTTCTTTTGTCGCAAAAAGTCGTTTTCTTCCTAAATTAATTTCATTGTTTAAACTGTCATAAACAAGATCAATGCCTTTTAATACATCGATAGAGTTAGCAAATATTGAAATTCCGTACGGAGAATATAAATCAATGTTATTAATTATATTTGGCGAAATTATAGCAAACCACGGTACATTTGTATTAGTTTCAAATTCTTTTAAATACGTTTCAGGGGTTTCAACTATATTATTATTTTTATCAATTGTAAATTTGTAATTATATATAGTGTATTTAAGTCTTGGGTTAAGCATATACATTTTCAAAATGCATACTGCCGTACCATCTGACTTCATATTGTACTCAACTATAGCAAGCTCTTTTATACCATCTTCGTCCCAAGAAATAGGAAATATATTTTCAGCATTTACATAAGAAATTTTGACATTTGAATTATTATAATCAATAACAGACTCATTAACCATAATATCTTCAATGTCTAAAACTATGCAACCAGTACCCAAGGCAAACGATTTTTCAATAGCTCTGTTCATTTTGAGTTGGAAGTTATTATCATCTAAAACTTTTTGTAATATCTTGGTGCTCTCTTCATTTCCTAAAGTTATTTTAACTTTTTCGTTATACAATAAATCAGCCATTTTTTCGCAAATAAACTTAGCTACTTGCAATGATGCACGTTCCTTTTTTACATCTTTTATGCCGTTGTAAATCGTATAATTGTGAAATGAAGCATTTTTGCCTTTATACCATGATACCCACAAATTTAAATATTTACTCCAATTCACATATACATCAGGGTTTAAACCCATTTTCTTTAGTACATTTTCAATGTTCATTTTATTTCCCCTCTATCTATTACTAATTATTAATTTATCTGCAAAATTATTGATACTATACTCGAATGCATCGAGGTAGTCAATTTCAATAGTTCCATCATCTAAACGCGTGTCAATTTTTTTGCTATCCCATATTGAATTCTCGAAAGCGCAAATTATTCCGCTACAGTTTTTAAGTATTTTAAGCCTTGATTGCGCAAATAGTTTACAAGTTAAAGATATTCGGTCCATTATTGTATTTTTAACACAATCATATATATTTATAGGTATCATTTTTTTATAACATCTATTTTTAAGCCCAGCAGTCAAAACTTGTCCTAATGCTCCATAATCGGCAAACACCATGTTTGGTTTACCATATGTTTTCAAAACATCTTTGTAAAAATTTTCAAAGCAATTGTAAAGCTCTTCAGGGTCATGTATTCCTTTAACGGATTTCTCCATTAATATATAAACCTTTTCAAATCTCTCACTTATTCCCGACGCTATAAATACAGTTTTACTTTTACTAGCGCCGTAGTCTATCCCTATAGTTATAAATGAAATATTTTCTAAAACTTCATTAGCAATAATATTATTTTTATTATCTACAAAAGAACGATATATGAGCCCCTCCGCATTTACCCATTTTCCAAGAATAAACCTATCATAAAACACGCCAGTATATTCTTTTTTCATATTTTCAATTATTTCTTTCGGTATGGTTTCATTATCATCAAGATAAAAGTCCCATATTTTCATGCTTATGTCATTTTGCCTATTAATATAATTTTTCATAAGCCAATGATATGGCGTATCTGGGTTAGTTGTTGCTACTAATTTGGCATTTGGCATGGTGAGCCTTGACAATAGCATAGAAAAAAAGTCCTCAGAAAATAGTGTAAGCTCATCACAATATGCCGCTTGTAAGGTCATACCTCTTATTTTGTTTTCTGCTCTCTTATCATTTACGCCCTCTAAAAATATTTTCCTTCCAAAAAGTGTAGCCTCTTTTTTCGAAATAGAAAAAGAAAAATCTTCTTTCGGGCAAAGTTCTTCAAGCAAGCATAAGCAATTTCGTTTAAGTGATGTCAATGTTTTGCCTACCATTAAAAAAAGTGCGTTTTTCGGATATTCACACACCATTATAATCCAAGCAATTAGACTTATATATGTTTTTCCGCTACGCACTGAGCCTTGTAATAAATTTATTCTTTTCGTTTCGTTATTTATAACTTCTAATATAAATTTTTCTTGTTTAGGATTTAGCTTTTCTAACATTGTCAATTACCTTAACTAATGCGTTAAATGATTCGTTTTGATCGTTTCTTTCAGATTCATCTCTTGGCTCTCTTTGACCTAAAATTTGTTTTCCTAGCCATATTTGCATAGTAACATTACCATCTAGAGCACTCTTAAATTGAGCTCTTCTTAGTGAGTTTTTGGCTATACTTTGACCTTTTTTTCGAGCTCTCGAAAAACGCTCAATATTGTGCTCAGCTTTCAAGGTTTCTATATCAGCGCCAATTATTCCTTCTACCTCATCATCTTTGCACATTACGCTATATAACTTTTCAATTAACTCTTCTCCATCTTGATTTAAAACTAATCTAGGTCTACCGCCTTTACTTCCACCGCTTGCCTCTTTACGAAAATAAATATTATTTTTTTTAACACTTCTTGCCATAAACTAATCCTCCTGGTTTTATCTATATATTTTCCATATAGCCCATGCGTATTTGTCTCTCGGGTCCCATGTATCATATATTATACCATCTATCATACAGGTTATATGCCCTTGCATTGTTATTAAATAAGTGCCATTTCTGTATTTTAGGCAAAGTTCCCCGACGGTTATTTTCTCGCCTTTGCATTTATAACATTCATAATTATACATGGATTTTAAAAATCTATCAATAAAAGGCACATCATCTATTAGCAAACATTCCCTGCGTGCATAATCTGACAATATGTCAAAAGATTCATACCAAGTTATCCCATGAGCCATTGCAAAAGCTCTAACAGTGCAGTCAGATACTTTTAAACCTTTTGGATTTAGGTTCTTATATTCATACCCCATTTACACTCACCGCCATTAAAGTCTAATTCATCACAAAAATTAAAATAAATAATATTAAAAATAAATATATTAAAGCCCAACAAATGAAATTAAAAAGCATACCACACCTTATATTTTTACTAAATTTTCACGTCTATATCCTTTTTAAAATTGTCTTCATATTCTTTTATTTTACTATCTATTTGTTTTTTTATTTTATTATATTTTTTCTTTGATTCTCTTTCCTTTTTCTCTTTTTTTCTCCAAACATAAATCCCTCTTATCGCCCAAAGAAAATACAGTGCAAACAAAACACCTTGAGAATATTCGCCAATATAGAAGAACCTTACAGAAAAATAAGCATTTGAAATAAGCCAAAATAAAAAGCCAACTTTGCTTCTCTCAGCATTTATAATCGTACCTGTAAACGCTATAGCAGACATTAAAACTGATAAAATATTCCAAACCATTTCAAACAATCCTTTCTAAAAAATCCGAAAGGCATAAAGCTTTCGGAATTTGATTGAAAATAGAAAAATTAACTAAATATATAAATAGAATGTCTCAACAATTATTATTATACATCATAAAAACAATAATTACAAGTAAAAAATTAAAAAACGGGCGGAGATACTTCTCCGCCCGGCTTACGATATAATTGATTGAATATAAATCTAACATAAGTTATATTATATTCTTTTGAGGTGAATATCAATTCATATCATGTAGAAAATGATGTTACAAAACATAAATTTTTTGTGCATCTATACAATTTTGACACAGCTCCTCGGCAAGCAGAGGACTCTCATCGAGGAGCATTCCATAGATTTAGAGATTCGACCATCGTATCAATATTTCAGGTATATGGTGCTACTCTATTGTACTATATTTCTTTTTATTTTCAATTGGTATTTTTACCAAATTTTTTCAACTTATTTCTCGATCATTTCCGAATATTCATACATCGTCAAAAAAGTATCAAATTCAATTTTTTTTGTTGACTTGATGTAATTTAACCTTTTGAGGAAAACTCTTCTAAAAAATTAAATTACAGCCATTAATATAAATTGCAAAATGTAAAAGCATGACGTGTCCTTTTGTCATGCTTTCGGAAAAATTTTGCAAAATATAAGTTTATTATAACTCGTATTTTCAAAATGTCAATAGGTTTAGTGAGGTTATTTTAAATTTAAATAATCATTAATGGCGTCAACAGCTTCATTTGCACCGTAACAAACTAACGCTAAATATCCTGCACCGTTTAAATATTCGAGCCATCTTTTTTGGTTTTCTGTTGGTTTATTTTTACCGTATTTCATTTCGATAAATAATCCATGATATTTTTTATTTGGAATTGGGAAACATAAATCTGGAACGCCTGGAGAAACTCCTTGGCGCTTTAAGTTTATAGCTTCAATTTTGTTCCTGCTTCCACCATTTGGGATATGAAACACTAATATTTTTCTAAGATTGCAATATTGTATGACTTTCGCTTGTTCTATTGATTCGTATTGCAAAATATCACCCGCTAGATTTTTAAAACTTGACCTATAAATATTTTATTTTTATCTGTGATACCGTTAATTGACGCTATTCTGTCAACGGTAGTTTTGTATTTCTTTGCAATTGAAGTTAAAGTGTCACCACTTTTCACTGTGTATTTAAAAGATGTTTCAGTAGAAGTTTTAACTTTTATAAATCCATTTAACCCATTTCTTTTCATGATTTCGGGGTAATCTTTATATGAATAATCAAGGTCAACATTTCCATGAATGCCACTAACTGTGCCAGATTCGCTAAATTGCCAAATTCCACAGTCTTCTGCTGGTCTTGAACCAGACCATTGAGCAAGCCATAAATCATATTTACTTAGCAATTCATCTTTAAACAAATAATTTCTTAGCCAATTTAAACTGCAATAAAGCATGGCATAGTACCCAGCTTTTTCGATTTCATCACAAAAAGCTTTTACTATATCCGTTCTTTTCCTGTTTGATAAAACCAGCATTTCCGAGTCTTCAATATCAAAGCATATCGGATACTCAAATTGTTTACCTGAAATGTTATTTAAACAAAATTCAGCTTCCGCTTTTGCGTCGTCTACGCTAGACGCATAACTGTAATGATAAACACCAACATTAAGCCCGACTGCTTTAGCTTCTGAGTAATTGTATTTAAATCTTTTGTCAACTTGCGTAGGGCTTTCTTTGCCATATCCATCACGCAATATAACAAACTCAATGCCAGCTTTTTTCACTTTCTCAAAGTTGATTAAACCTTGCCATTTGCTTACGTCAATTCCACGTCTGTTCAATTTAATCACTCCTTTATTTGTTTAGGTTCTTTATACCGCTAAATAAACCACATCCGCTTAGCCCTAATGCTACGCCAATTATTACGGATTTTAATGTTCCGTATTCTTTTGAATATACTATTAACCCGCAAATTATGCCTAAAACAACGTCGATTATTGGTATATACTTACTCGCTAGCCCCGCTTGCTTTATCGCTTCAGCTATGCCCATTATTATCATCACTTGAGACGTTGGTGATAATATTTCTTCTAGCTTACTCATAATTCACACCCCTTATTTTATTATAATTATAGCATTTAAACAAATATTTGTCAATTAGTTAAATCATTCATCATCAAAAATGCTATATTTTTCAAATTCCTCTATACTATATGATTGATGAGAGCGTTTTTTTGAGCGTTTTTCGGATTTTTTTAGCGCAAAGAATTCAGTCCAACCGTTCATAATTGAATTCTGCACGATTAGAATTTTTTCTTCATCAGTATTTGCTAAAGTATCTAATTTTTTAAGACCTAAAATTATAGCTTGATTGGTTAAACTGGCTCTTTTTAATTTTCTGGTTTTTAAGTGTTCTCTTAATACTTTTCTTAATTCCTCGTTTTCAGTGTAATCGTCAATTATTTCGTTGAATGTCTTTCTGCTACTTTTTGGCTCGTTTGAGTACTCGGCATTTTCGCTTTCTTTCTTACTACAAGCACTTAAAGCATTTATATTATTAGCACTTAAAGCATTTGTATACTCGGATTCCACCCCCTCGTTTTCGAGTACACTGGATCCGAGTACTTCAAAACCAGTGGGTGGATTTTGAGTACACTGGGTTTTTTCTAATGATTTTTTCTTAAAAATGTAATTCATTTTTATATAGTAACCTGTTACTCTTTTCGTGTTTTCATCAACAATTCTTGCATCTTCAATAAGACCAAATTCAATGAGTTGTTTTTTTATTTTTATAACTTTGTTTCTATTCCAGTGCAAACCTTTTGCAACATAATCCGTTGTGCATTTAACTTGATTTGTTTGTTGCCACTTAGCCGTATAATAATAAAATGTGTACAAGGATATAAGCTCTGCAGGGTTTTCTTGTTTCAAAAATATATCTAAAGTTTGCTTAGTAAGTATAACTAACTCATTTTCAATAAAATTCTGTTGCATATGTTATTCCTCCGTTACATCATCTTGAAAAATTTTTATTCTTTTTAGTCTTAGTACATCATCATAACTTATTTTTTTACCGAATATATAAACTTCAACATTAATTTCGCCGACATCGTTGAACTCAGTATTTGCTATTGGTTTAAACTTTGATATAAAAAACGGTTCTAATATATTTGCATCGCAAATATTTTGGGTTTTAAAAAACCTTACATAATAAGGATCATAATTCCTACGTTCAGAAATAGAAGTGAATACCCTGTCTGATAAGTTTTTACTTTTTCCCACATATACTAATTCTTCTTTCTGATTAAAAATAAAGTATACCCCACTTATATTCACAAGTGAGTTTGTATATTGAATAAATTTTTCATCGTAATTATAGATTTCAGACCAATTTATTTTCCTTTTTTCAAAGTATTCATCAGATAAATATTTATAGACCAACTCTAAACTGTAGTTCAATGTTGCATTTTCATAATCTTTTACTATCATTGCTATTTCAGAGTGCATTTTTATAAAATCAGAAATTATATTTAAAATTTTATTTATATCATCACAATTCTTAATTAAATAATACATCGTAAATGTTGGGCTTCTAAATCCTAACTTTTTTAATAATTTTTCGTATTGATAATAAGAAAAAACCCTTTCAGTAGCTATTTCTAATCCATCTATTTTAAATTTTTTTGATGAAAGTAATTTATTAATTAAATTATAGTAATGGCGTGAGTTTTCCAATATCATTCTTTATCCCCTTAAAATATTACAATAAAGAATATGCCTATCTATAGACTAGTTGCTACAAGGTATAAATTCGAAAAACCTATACTAATCTATAAATAGACATATTACACTTATTCATATTCAATTTTTATATTTCGAATCTATTTTTGTAGCATTTATATTATAACACACCCAACTTGGTTTGTAAAGCCCTTTTTAAAATTTTTTTAAAAAATTCTCTTAGGGCGGTGAATTCGAACCCTAAGAGGTTTATAACTACAAAAGGTTGCGTGACTGTGACTGCCATTAATATATATTTTTTCAAAAAATATATCAAGTAAAATTTTAGTAAAAGTTTCATATAGATAATTAACAATGATACATTTTTTCGTAAAAAGTTGTTAACTTGACTTTTCTAGAAGTAAGGGTTATAATATTATTGAAGTATTTGAATATGCCGTTTGGAGTACAGAAAAGCACCGCTGATTAATCACAGTGGTGCTTTTTATTACTTACAATGTTTGTATATTATTTCTGATATATGTGGTATATCAACGCCGAGGGATTGTGCTTCCATCAAAGACGAAACTTTTTGAATGATCTGGTTTCTGAATAATATCATTTCTTTATTCATATCTTCAACTTTAATCATCTTATCAATCCCAAATTTAATGCTAGTGGCTTTATTAGCAATTGTATTGGCTTTTATGTATTGCCTTGGTTTTATATCACTTATGCTATTTTTAAGCAATTTCATGCTGTTTTTAGTTATTTCTTTGCTTGTTTCTCGTATAGCTTTATATTCAGGTGTTTTTAATTCATCAAGAACCTTTTTAGCTTCATAAAATTGTCTAACGAGTAATTTTTTAAAATCTCTTACTGATTGAGTATTTTTTAAGTAAGTCAACAATAAAGTAGCTTGTTGTTCATTGTATAAATATACCTTTCTTGCCCTGCCCCTACCAAATTTGTCTATTTTATAGCTGTAATGCTTTAATTTCCCAAATTCTTCGAAATCTGGCTTATATTTTTCTGTTATCTGTTGTACCGTACGATGTGCAATGCCTGCGTGAATGGATATAATTTCGCTATTAGTAAAAGCGTTTTTATTCTGTATAAACACCAGCTCATCATCGCCTTTTATTATTTTATTCATGTTACCTCCTGTATGTAACTATCTGATTTTAAAATAAGGGGAAACGGCTCAGGTAACCGCTTCTCATGTTGCAATCACTATCCCCCATCAATATAGATTATGCCATAATTCTAGGTGGTATTCAAATTAATTATTTGATTTTTTGTTTTAACGTTATTATTTGTATTCGGATTTTGGATACTTACTATTTTATCTTTTACTACTTGTTTGTTTATTTAAATCTTTTTCTAATCTTTACTATCTTTCTTGTGGGTTTTATGATTTGCTTTTTGGTGGATATCAAGAAATAATGCACCCCCTCATGGTTTTTGGTTGAGGGGGCGTTTTTATCTTTTTGAAACGTATGTGCTTCTCGGAGCCATATCGAAGTTTCTAACGCTGGATTTTATCCCATCAGTCTCAAACGGTCTAAGGTTGCTCGAAAAACCGCAATCACCACAATATTCGACTGATGCCTTAGTGTTTCCACTAGCAACGGGGTGAACTGTTTCTTATGTAGTCCAAATCTTAATTTTCTGTCTTGTGCTAAGACAAACCGCCAATTGGATCAGCCTCTAACGCTCGGTAAACCGCTGGTTAGGCGGCACGTTATTTTTTGCCTTGGTTGTCAGTCAACAAGTGTTGTTTTTACCTGGTTTGCGTTCAACAGGAAATAAACCGCAAAAAAATAGCGCTCATCGCCGTTGCTCGATTTACGCTACCTCTTACGGTTTACCATATTCCATTGTCCGCATTTACTGCAGCAACGGAACGCAGTAAACCGTTTGAGTCTTTAAACTCTATTTATAATATAACACAAATATTTTAATTTGTAAAGCACTTTTTAAAAAATTTTTAAAGTTTCTCATATGGAACTAAAATTAATCTATACAGACATTATTTTAGTAAAATTATCATAATACCCCTAAAGATTAAAAAATATATTTTTTATCTTTTAGCTCTTTTAATTCGCTATTGTTATCCAATCCAACAATTTCAATTAATTCCTCTTCTGTTATTACTGGGTTTGATTTCAATATGCAAATCCTAGCAATCTTTTTAAATATTTCCTTTGATTTTCTACTGATACTTTCTTTTTCAAAAAACATAGGAGTTTTAAGCTGACCCCTATCATCAATTACAAACCCCATAACTTTTAATTCATTTATTATATGGTTCATACATATTTACCACCTTTCTTGGCTGTAAATTATATATTAAAATTTATAACATTTCAATATATATATTTTATTTTTTATATTTCTTTGATATAATTATAAGTATCAAATTAAAGAAAGGATTGATATAGTATGCCACAGTTGCCTGAGCCTATAAGTCGGAAAGACGCATTACTTCATAATATAGCAGATGGCACACCGAGCATTGAAGATTTAATCCCTATTAGCCGTGAAGAAACATTTCTTCATAACATAGCTGACGGGACACCAGATATAAACGATTTAATCCCTATTAGCCGTGAAGAAGTATATTTGAAATATATAGCTGAAAACGGAAGCGGTGGTGGCGGTGCTGATGTCTCAGGCGTTACGGCTACCGCTGATGATGTAGACACAGGGAAAATATTTGTCGATTCTAGCGGTAAAGAAGTAACAGGAATAAGTACCGCTAAAGCTGATTTAAAAGAACTTAAAGAAAATATCGAAGCGCTTAATGACGAATTAGAACCAGTAATTTTAGGCGATGGAAGCGGCGGAGGCTTTCAATTATCAAATGTTATAGGGATGATTGATAGAACGGCAACAGAAATAACGCTTCCTAGCGGACTGACGAAAATTGGGGATTATGCTTTTTATAACAACAAAACAGTAATTTCTGTTAATATGCCTAATTCTGTTACTAGTATCGGCGAAGGTGCTTTTGAAAATTGTTACAAACTAGTCTTAAATTCTTTGTCAAGTGGGGTTACAAGTATAAGCAAACGTGCTTTTCGCACTTGTGCAAGCCTAACTTCAATAAATTTGCCCAGTGGTATTACTAAAATAGACGACTATGTTTTTGACGGTTGCTCAAAATTAGCTTTAACATCGTTGCCTGATGGGATAACTAGTATAGGTTACAGCGCTTTTAGCGGTTGCTCAAAATTAGCTTTAACATCGTTGCCTGATGGGATAACTGCTATTAGTGGTTATGCTTTTCAAAATTGTACAAATCTAGCATTAACATCCTTACCTGAAAGTCTTACTAAAATAGATCAGCAATCGTTTTATAACTGCAAAAGCATAACTATAACTTCTTTCCCTAGTGGTGTAATTATTATTGGGAGTAGTGCTTTCGAAAAATGCACAAACCTAGCTATAACTTCAATCCCTGGTGGTGCCACGAGTATTGCAGGCGGTGCTTTCCGAAATTGCACAAACCTAACCGAAATAACCTTTGAGGGTACGCCTAATTATATAAGCTCAGATATTTTTAGCAATTGCACCAACCTAACAACCATTCGTGTTCCCTGGAACGAGGGTGACAAAGCTGGAGCACCGTGGGGGGCTTCGAATGCTAGCGTTGTGTATGGATATACATCACAATAAAAGGAGGTAAAATCAAATGGCAACTAATACAATAAATGAAAATGTCGAACAAGCAATTCTTGATTTTGGAACTATTAAGCAGGCTATTATAGATAAAGGTGTTGAAGTGCCAGAGGGTACTCCTACAAGCCAATATGCTACTAAAATTGGTGAAATTCAAAGTGGTGGTGGCGATGATTTCAAAGGATTTATTGAGGGTACAGCAACAGAGATAACACTTCCTAGCAATACAACTAAAATAAGAAATTATACTTTTTATTACTATACAACCTTAACTTCGGTTGATATCCCTGAGAGTGTCACTAGCATTGGAAACAATGCTTTTTCAAGTTGCACAAGCTTAGCCTTAACTTCTTTACCTG